>Ga0163148_10000245_pt1 | contig 72995 bp, 54 predicted proteins | sample OliLakLV19MP7P2_FD_148606 | JGI IMG/M metagenome (GOLD analysis project Ga0163148, IMG submission 148606) | Freshwater microbial mat bacterial communities from Lake Vanda, McMurdo Dry Valleys, Antarctica- Oligotrophic Lake LV.19.MP7.P2 | ecosystem: Environmental > Aquatic > Freshwater > Lake >... | reverse complement strand
GTGTAGACTGAAGGGCGAAGCAAAGGAACAGCAAGATGGCACAGCAAGGAAAACGAACAGTGGAAGTGCAGCCGCGTGCGACGCGGCGGACGCACACCGCAGAATACAAGCGACAGATTCTCGCCGAGGCGGATGCCTGCCGGCGCGGGAAGATCGGGGAACTGCTGAGACGGGAGGGGCTGTACTACTCGAAAGGGGCGAAATGGCGGGGAGAACGGGAAGCGGTCAATCTGATCATGCACGCTGCGGCATTGACCCAGGGCGACGATATTTTCATCCTGCAAATGGGCGAAGTGGTACGTATCGTCGAGCTTGCCGAGCGATTAATTCGTCTGCGGGGTCTGCGTCCCAATCAGGACATCATCATTGTGTATACGGGCGTGCGACCAGGCGAAAAGATGCACGAGGAACTGTATACGCAAGCCGAACAACCAGAGTCGACATTACACCCCTATATCATTAAGCTCAACACCTGGCATGAGGATTTTGTTGAAGAAGCATTCTGGCGTAAACTTGATAGGTTGTCAGGCAATGCTACTCTCACACAAACCAGCGTCATTGACCAGTTACGCGAAGTCATCGAAACGCGCATACCAGTCAGCCAACGCTTAGCCTAAACTCTGTGGGGTGGTGATTTCATCAGCCGACGGTCATACGAAGGTCGCGCACCTTATGAGTTATTCCGACGAAACCTCACCAATTCGGTCGATACCCCCTACCCCACCCCTCCCTGCATCTTCAACTGCCGGCGAAAGCGTGCCGCTACCGCTCCAGCGCCGCAATAAACGCAGCAGTAGACCTAAGTGGCTGCGAAAGCTGCGTAAACGCTTCAACCTGCGTCTACAACTATTCAAAGTCCTGATTATGGTGATCGTCGCCATCGTGGTGCTGGGCGTGGGCGGACTCGTTCTGGTGACGGATGCGACCAACCGTGTTGAATCCTCACTGGGAAGTCTCAATCGTGTCGTCGCCTCAATCACCACCCGCCCCGGAACCGAGCTTACCCTATCCGACTTCAATCGACTTCAATCCAGCTTGGATGACGTGCTTTCAACCCTTTCCTCTGTGCAACAACAAATCGGTTTTCTACGCCCCATTGTCAACCTGAACAACACACTCGATGGCACGCTGACATCCTTGGATGCCGCACAGCAGTTAGCACTTGCTGCCGATGCCATGCTCGACGGGCTTCAGCCGACTCTCTTCTTCCTGGTGGGCGGCGAAGATGATAAAACGGTCATCGGGCAGATTTCTTCGGGTGAGCGTGTGGTCGAGTTGCTGCGACTCGGTCGCCCCGGCTTCATCAACGCGGGTGATTATCTTCAGACAGCATCAGGATACATCCAGGCGATTGAGACCAGTGAGCTGTCGGCAGGAATACTGCTCCAAGTCGAACAACTGAGTGCATTCCACGACCAGTTGAGCGACATTCAGCGCATTTTGATGACAGCCCCGGACTTGCTCACGGTAGGGCTTGGGTTGGAAACGCAGCAGAATTATCTCGTGCTGTCGCAGAACAGCGATGAAATTCGCCCATCGGGCGGCTATTTAAGCACTTATGGCTGGATGACCATCCGTAATGGTCGCGTTGTGGATTACAGCTACAGCGCGACAACAGCGACCAGCCCAAATCCCCCTGATGACACAATGGCTTCGGAAATTGAACTTCCGAGTTGGTGGATTCAGTATGGCGAACCTGTCTACGCCGCATGGGATGGCAGTTGGTCGCCGGACTTCCCCACCACCGCACAAATGGCGATGTGGTATTACAACAATGGCAACAATCCGCAGTCGCCTGTAAACGGCTCAGTTTCGATTGACATCGTTGCCTTCGAGTACATTCTTGAGGCACTGGGCGAAGTGACCGTTTCCGATTACAACATGATCGTGACAACCGAAAATTTCCGTGAGGTTGTCTACGATATTCGCGCCTTCGGCGAAGGCGATTTACCCCACAAGCGTTTCCTCGCTTCGCTTTATCGTCAAATCTTCACCGATTGGCAAGCGATTGCGTCCAATCCCGAAACCAGCGCCGATATTCTTGGTGTGCTGCTGCGCGCCTTGCAGGAAAAGCACATCATGATGTACTTCAATGATGAAAACCTGAACGAGGCAACTGAGCTGCTCGGTTGGTCGGGACAGCAGCAAGACGCTATCGGGCGCGACTATCTCATGGTTGTGGATGCGAACCTCGGCAATAAATCGAACAGTTCCATCCGGCGGCAGGTCACCTACGATGTTGAAATTTTGCCTGAGGGCGCTGTTTCCACTCGTACCACCCTCCTGTATGACTACCCTGCCGCTGTCGCTGACCTCGACCCGGCGGTCGATCCCGAATTTCACGGACCGCTCGATTACAATAATTTGCTGCAAGTCTATATTCCTATTGGAAGCAATGTCGGTGAGACGAGTGGCGCGATTAACCAAGTGCAAGAAGTGGATTATGCAGCGCACACCCTGCTGACCGGAGAAATGACCGTGCAATACGACTCCTCCGAACGGGTTCAATTCTCCTATATCAGCCCGAACGTGATCGAGTCGCTTGGAGAGTATCAACGTTACCGTCTGCTTATTCAGAAACAACCTGGGATGCAACCGGAATTGGTCAATATACAAATCACCTTGCCTGTGGGCGCGACTCTGGTCAGCACGACACCTGAAACGGTCGCCAATTACAACCTGGACAGGCAAATTCTGGAATTTCGCTTCGAGCAAACCACCGATGTTGAATTGGAGATTGTGTATCGATAGCATTTGTATGTCATGCTTAATCGCCGTCAACGGAGGATTATGATCTTCATCGCGTTCATCCTCTTCCTGTTTGCATCCGCGCGCGATTTGCCTTATACCCTGCTCGATGTCACCACACCCCCACAAAATGCGGATGCATTGGTCATTCTTGCAGGAGGTCTACAGCGTGTTAATGCCGCCGCATCGCTGTTTCCGCTTGTGCAGCCACAATGGGTCATACTGAGCGCGGGAGCGGCTGATGTCGAAGACGCACAAACTATGCTCATCAATGCCGGAGTACCGCCTGAACGTATTCTGCCCATTACAACTGCGACGACCACTTATGATGAAGCTGAGCTCGTGTTGACGCTGTTGGCAGAATACGACATCGCCTCTGCAATCATAGTGACCGATGCACCGCACAGCGCGCGTGTACGAGCGACCTACCGATGCCTGCGACAGGATCGTGATCTCGACATCGACATCCAGATTACAGCAAGCGCGCCGGCAAGCATCGATGCCTGGTATCGATATCGTGCTACACGCGAATACGTGATCAGTGAATGGTCTAAACTGGTGGGGTACTTTTTGAGATACGGCGTGACGTGCTATTGATCTGCATCGCGGAGAGCAAAAAGCGGGAGCATCACCCAAGTGCGTTGCGCTTCCCATTCAAACACAAAAAGTCATATTTTGCGGCAAAAACAGTGTGGGTGCGTCCGGTGGGTGGGCACATGCCCGCCCACATTCCACGTTGCACCGCATGGTGCGGCGTGGGTGCGCCACGTAGAGGCGCACATCAGCCCCCACCGGCGCATGAGGTGGCGAGTTTTTAACTCGCGCCGCTCTCAGCCACGCTGTGTACCCATATTGGGACACCGCTGATGACCGCCGAACGGTGTGTAAGACACCCGTTTTTGGCTGAGGGCGTGCGTAGTTCCGTTATGATAAAGTTCTGTTGTAAAACATCGCTGTGCTGACTGCTGTGAAAACGTAGACTCAACACGCGCGCTATACTCTCGCCAAGTCGTTATCAAATCAGGAGAATACCGATATGTGGGATTGTCTGATACGTTGGCACAGATAACGCGACAACGATTATCTATGAAGGTTGCGCCGTCTTGAATATCGCGGTTACGACTCCGCTGGAATTGCGGTCTACGATGGCGAAAACATTGCTGTTTGCCGCGAGGTGGGTAAGCTCGGCAATCTGGGGACTGAACGCGGGCGGCTGATCACCGTGCGCCTTAGATACATGCCGATGCCAGAAACGTTAGGGATCGATCATCTCTGCGCCCTAGTCGATGCCCGTATATGCCAGTGCTTTTCGCCTGACCTTACTCATTTTGAGGAGGTGCTGCCGCTGTATTGAGCCGATCGCAGGACGTTTTTCACGCGCCGATGCCCGCCCTCGCAACCGAGGATAGTAGGCTGCGAACCGCCCTATTTCATATCTCCAAGATATCCGCCAGCGGTGGGCTGCAAAACGTGGGGACGAAGCCTAGGCAAGTGTAGAAACGGTATCATCCCTGGACAAATAGCAGAGCTAGATCCTCCGCTCTATTTGTGCGCGCGTTATTTGCGTGAAGCTTGGCGGTCATGCGGAGGGTCACACTTTTTTTCGCAATACCATCAGGCTGCGAACGAGGTGTACTCGCTTATAGTCTCCGCGCTGAAGCAACTCATCAACAAACCGCTGAACGCCGGGATAATAGCTGGCGTAATCGTGAAAGGCGATGTATGCGCCAGGGCATAAGTGCGGCTCAAAATGGTGGAGATCACGGGCAACGTTAGCATAGTCGTGCAGCCCATCGATCAGTAGTAGGCTGACAGACTGTTCCCAGGCGACTTCAAAAGACAATTGGGGAATCAGTTCGATCAAATTGTCGAGACCAGCACGGCTTATATTACGCTTAAACCGTTCCAGCGTCGGCTGTGACTTGATAACCCCCTGATCGACCGCCCCCACCACCCCGTTATGCGGATCGATGGCGTAGACCTTCGCCTGAGGCTGCATCGCCGCGACGACGCTGGCAAGGACGGCGGTTGAGCGCCCACAATAGCTCCCAATTTCTACGATGGCGGCAGAGGTGGAGAACTCTGCCAGCGCCTTTGCGGCTACAGCGATGAGCAAGTCAGCCTCATCTTCTTCCAACCAGCCTTCGATATTTTTCATCAACTTCAGAATGGGGAGTGTCAGTAAAAGGGTCATATCCTGCTTCGCCTCGCCGTTGGGGTTCTGGTTGTGAATCTCGCCGGGTTTTTGATAGTGGTGAAAGGTCGCCCGAATGCGCCCCCTCAGTTCGTTTTCAGCCTGCCGCGTGACTGGATGAACCCAGAACACACGAGGATTCTTCAGGGCAGCATCAATCTGTTGGCGGGTATAGGGCTGACGATACTTCACATAATCGTAGCTGCATGGGTTGAGCGCTATTTTGTAACCCAATAGTGCCACCAATGTGGGCAAAATTACCTCTTCGGTCGCCCAAATCTGGCTTGTCGCCATGATCTGCTGCAATTGCGCATCTTCGGTGAACAATTTAACCAGACTGCGGGCAGCATCAGCGGTGAAAACGGTGGAGGGCCAGAATGACCAGTGAACGAATTTGCTCTCGCCATTGGGGAAACGACGCAAAAAAGGCTTCCATAATTCGAATTCCTTGAACGCGACCATCGCTGGCGGAACACGAGTAGAGGGCAGCTGGCGCTGCGGTGAATTGCCAAACAATCCCACCCCCTCCTGCTCCACCAGCGCCTGCGCCATATACCGTGAGTAACCCTCACGCACACTCAACTGGTCTGAGTCCACAATGGTGAGCAAATCGAACGGGATATTTTCAAGCGCAAACGACAGGCAGTCGAGGGCGAAATCGTGCAGTCGTCCCCACGACATTGGGCGCGGTTGAGGATGGACGATGACATTGGGCTGTGCCGATGGAAAAAAACTGTCCAGCAGATGCGGATCGCTTCCACCGTTGTAGAGCAATACAGTGGTGTCAGGATCGAGGTAGGTGAGGTTACGAACGAGGTCTACGACGCATTCCGGCTTCTCGTGGACAAGACAGGCGAAAATGTTACGCACTGGCGCGGGTGGAGTGGCTTCAACCCGACCCGGCGACATGATGACCCCGAAGGTCTGCCAGTCCGCACCAAGCAATTGCTGAATTTCTTCAACAGGATACGGCTGCCAGTATCGCCCGCGCGTCTGTTTGGGGCTGGTATTGTGATCATGGATGATGCCCACGTGAATATCACAGCGTTCAAGCTGTTTCATCTGCTTCGGCGTACCGCTCCACACAAAACGGGTATCCTCGCCTACGTTGATATCAGGAAAGGGATGCGCCGACCAATAGCGGCGGGTATATGCCAGGGTGCTGCCAGATAACCAGAACCGACTCCTGGCAGGATACTCGTATTTCCACGCACGACCATCGCGTATATCGAGAAACAAAAGTGTGTTAGTGCCGCATACATCGTAGCCGCCCTGAAGCGCCTCTACCTGCACCTGGATACGATGCGGCGCGTACCAGTCGTCGTCATCCCAGTGCAGGATCAGATCGCCGTGCGCAGCTTGCACACACTCATTGCGCTTGGTGCCCAGTGTGCGCTTGCCCGTCTGCCGGATATACCGAATCTGCGGGTCATTGGGAACGAGGTCTTCCACACTATCCGCCCCATCGTCCAGGATCACCAGTTCCTTGTTCGCATAATCCTGGCGCTGAAACAGGCGAATCGCGTCCGGCACAAAACGACGACGGTTCGCGGTTGGCATAATGCAGGAGACGAGGGGAAGGATCATATTAGCGATCCGATTCAAATCACACGATAATCAATGCGAGCGTTATCGAGACCCTGTTGATCATTTCTACGTTTAATTGCACTGCGATCTGGTTCGAATTCAGCGACCGCTCTCTCATAGTAAGCGAGTAGATCTCCTTTTTTGCCAACAACTGCCATTCCGTAATTTCTTCGATAGCGCATAATCAGTTCAAGCGTGGCTACGGTGAGCGGTGTTCCAGCCACAGCAAGTCCGCGCGCCCGTACATCGAGTGGGGAAGTACCAACTGGCAGTAGGTTGATAGGAATTGAGGGGTTTTGAGGCAAGGGAATATCAGGAGCACTATATGGGACAAAGTTTTTGCTGGTATCGGGTTCCCATATTCGCTTGTTTGGAACATACTTCATTTCACCCCCCGTTGCAGCGAAATCAAGCAAGAATTCGGGGAGCCCTTCACTGGTACGGTAGTGAAAACTGGCGTTCATCCAAACGATTTTCATCGCGTCATACGAGACTTTCATACTTTTTTCAAACGTTTCTTTGTAGTGGTTGTTTATTCCCTTCGGTATAGGAACAAGATTTGAATCGACAGCTTTACCTCCTAAATTGTCGTTGAAAATGTGAAAAGCGACCCAATCACTACGCTTAACACCCCATTGCGTAGTGAGCGTCCACGCGCCGCTCAAAGTCCCGGTGTAAGAATCCGCTGATGTCCCATTTTCGTGATTCGCCGGGTCCTTGTAGAGGTGTTTAACTTGAAGAGCGGAGGCTTTTGTCGATGAAAAACCAGGTATCACGGTAATATGCGGGACGGGAGCCTCACTGCCGGGGGCTGCCCTCATTAGAATTTTGAGTTTCTCTGATAAGCCGCGCAAAAGTCCATTTACGGCGCGCTCTTCAATCGTCACATTGGCGGGGGGTGTTCCACCGGTTCGGTAGGTGATGCGATCCAGTTGTTGAACGAACGCGCGCGCATCCCGAATTGCTTCCAACTGATTTTGTTTATCGGTAGAATCCTTCATCGCGTTAATGCGCGTCGTCGCATCATTAAGGAAAGTGTCAATAGGAACAGGCGTGCTTGCGACTGTCAGGCGAGCCGAACGCGCGTCGCTACCTTCATAGTAAACGCTATGAGGGGTTCCATCGTCGGTCGTAAAACCGAAGCGTGTCCGCCACCAGCCCACCACTGCGGCTACGCCCGCCTGGATACGATCCAGGATGGCGCGTCCTGCCGCCAGAGCGCGATCAATAAGTCCCAAAATCGCATTATCGACCCGTTCGCGAACACCCATAATAATCTCGCGGAGGCGACCGCCAATACCCCTCAACCCGGCGTAATTTGCCAAAAATCCAATTACGATCGGCATCACCATGCGCAGCCCGCGCTCGACTCCCTGAGCCGCCGGATCGATCACACCCGTCGCAATCTGACCGACCGTGTTGAAAACTGTGAGCATAATTTCCAGTATACGGCGTGCATATTCGATGGCGGTTTGAACGGCTTGGTATACGGCAACAATTGCTTCAAGAATCGCGCTCCATCCTGCGGAGCCAGCAAGAGCCGCGAGGCGCACACTGACAATAGCGATGATGCGCGTCATCACCCAGCCGACAGCCGATTCCAATACCATCTGCGCGAGATTGCCCAATCGGTCTGCCACCATTCGCCACAGCCCCGCCGGACCTTCATTGATGGCAACTTTCACCCATTCCCATGCGCCCGTTAAAACATTGACGACACGCCGGATGCGATCCACCATCGGTCGCCCTATCCGCCGTGCCAGCAAGTCCAATACGCGGTCAAGGCTGACTCCTAAAACATTCAGAACGAACCCGAAAATGCCGCGCAAATCCCAACTGGCGGGCGGTCTGATGCCCGTGCCGGAGGTTTCAACGGCGTTGAGCAGCCATCCCTGGATGCCATACCAAAGATGCGACAGGAAATTGCGCATGAAAAGCCCCATACCGCGTAAAACCGCCTTGAGGACATTCTCGATGAAACGTAAGGGTGCCGCTACGACGAGGTCGAATGCCTGCGCGCCTTTCGCCAACACCTGAGCAGCCAGATCGATGGGAATACGCAGCACGCGGACGATCAGGCGGAAAACGCTCCGCATCGCGCCCATTAAATCGAAATCGGTGAAGACCTGTCGAATCAGATTCATCACCTGAGCGCGTGTCTGCTGCCACGCTTCCGGGGTCGCAGCCAACTCACTGAAGAATGGGATCTGTCGCAGGATCAGAGGGATGAAGAAGTCGATAAACGGGTCACGGATGCACGCTGGAATAATATTCCACACACGCCTGCCCAGTGCGGAGGCTAAGCGGGAAACATTGGAGACGACAGTCCCGACTCGTTCCAGGAAATCAACGAGCATCCTGGCAAAACCCCCCAGGCGTTGTAAGCTGGTTTGCAGTCCGCTCGCCAACCCCTGTACGCCTTCCATCGCCCATTCCAGCAGCCCACGATAGCCACTCACAAGGAAGTTGACCAGACCACTGGCGAAGCTCAGAATGGGGATAGAACCGACCGTTGCCGCCATTTCGCTCAGTGTGCTGACGACACGGGTGAGCGCCCCGGTGATGGCGTTGGCGATGCTGCGCGCGACCCCGCTCACCAAATCAATTGCGCCCAGAATGGCGGGCAGAATCACGCCGCGTAGGACGGTGCGTCCCTGAACGACGCTCCCACGATTGCGCATATTCTGCCGGAGCCACTGAATACCGCGTAAGATGCCCGCCTGCACCGCGACCATCGCAATGAGAGGACCTGCAGGCGATAACAGCGCGAGAATACCGACCATAATCAATATCTGACGCTTGTAGGGCGCGATCCGCGCCGATACCCATTCCCAGGCTTCGCTCGCCTTGCGCTGGAACCACTGCAAAATACCGTTCTGACCTTCTTCGCCCTCGCCAATGCCAAGCCAGTTCTTGAACCACGTCCAGGCGCGCGTCAACCAGTCCCGAATTGGCTGCGTTTTCTCCCACACCCAACGCCCAACCCTCTGAATTTGTTCCCAGACTGCGCCCCCGATGCGCCGGAGTAAATCCCAAACCGGTGCGCCGAATCGATCCCACAAGCCTTGAAAAAACTGCTTTGCGATATTGGCATAATGTTTGACGCGCTCAACGACCGGGGCAGACAGCGCGTCAAAGACCTGGTGAATTTTATCCGCTGCCTCGCTGATCGAACTGCAATCGCCGCGTGCGATTTTTGCGCCTGCGTCCCCTAACCAACCGACCAGACTGGCGAAGTGACGGCGCACGCCGGATACAAGGTCTCCGAGGGTACGCACCGGGCGCGCCATCTCGTCCATCATCGCCTGAACCGCGTTGCCAAGCTTTTCCTTCAGCCACTCGACCACACCCCGCCGCAGAATCGGAGCCAGCTCCGGCGCGCCTTCTTCCAGAAGCGAAAGAACCTGATCGCGCATCCATGCTTCGCCCCCTTCCATCAGCCCCTGTTTTTGTACTTTTACCCCGCCTGTCCGTTCGTGAACTGCGGTACGCCCGCCGCGCTGCGCGACGGCGGACACGCGCTCTGCCTCGTGTTCAAAACGATCCGTCCCCGCTTCGCTGTACAACTGAAGTACCGGCGCGCCCTGCTGCTGTACCACATGGGTCACTTCATGTGCCATCAAGGCGAGGTCGGTCGATTTCTCACCCTTGCCCAGGTAAATGTGCAATCCATAGGTGAATGCGCGCGCCCCGATGCTGTCGGCTGCTTTGGGATCGCTATGCACACGCACACCACTTAGATCGGCATCAAAACTATGTTCCAGTGTCCGGCGAATCGGCTGCGGGAGTGCCTCGCCCGAGTCCGGTGAACTGACAATCTGCGCGACAGGGGCGGGCATCGCGGAACGCGCTCCGCCTCCGCTCATCGGGTTCAGGCGTACAGTGGGCGCAGCCGCCACAAGCGGACGCAGTAAACGCATCGGCTGCGCAGCGCGGCGCGGCGGTGGTGTCACTGCGGGCGCAGGCGCGGAAGCAGGCTTTGATTGAGGGAGGCGTGCGCCGACCATAATTAGCGTGTGCCTTTGAGATTTTTGTTAGAAGCCATCGCCAAGCCCCGCGAGTCCACGCTCTGCCAGCATTCGTGTGGCAGGATCGGAGTCCTGCGCGAGAGACTGCAAATGGATTTTTGTCGATGGGTTGCGCAGTGCAATCAGTTTCATCAATGCCCTTTCACGTTCTCCGGTGGCAACGGTTGCGGTGCGTACATGGTCGGCAGCAGCAACGATGTGTGTTTCGAGGGCGGCATCGTCGCGGCGAACCCGTATTTGAAGTGTGCCTTCGATTACAGGCGCATCGCTTGCCATCTGGAAAGCTTCGTCTTCCTGAGCCGCCAGCGGCAGCGAACGGCGACAAACGACGCGCAGCCCATCGCTTTGACCGGGGCTGAGAAGTGTGGGTAACGTTTCTAATCGGGCGAACTCGTTAAGCAGCAAACGGACCTGATAGACGGTTCCCGGCTCGATGGCGACGACTCCGGCGGGACCGCCAAAGTTAAGGCTTCCTTCGGCAGGATCAGCGAGTGGCACATTGGGCGTTTCCAGAAATGCCGCCAATGAAAAAAACATAGGGCGCAAGGTGCTGCGCTCGGCACCCACCGCCAGATAAAAAGGCGTTGCGCCGTTGTTTTCGAGGCTGAACACGATTTCGATCAAGCCTCCGGCGACGATTTCAGGCACAAGGCTGCGAAATCCAGCACGAATACGAACCGTCCCCACTTCTAGCGTCGTGAAAACTTCAGATGCCATTGGGACTCCTTTTCATCTGAAGTTGATCGTGACTGAGCGCGTGCGTACTGCCAGTACGCTATCCGTTGACGTTACGGTCACACGACCACTAAACCCCGCCGGGCGCGTGACCGTTGCCGTGCGTCCCGGAGCGTTCGCACCTCCGGGTACCCCGCCCACCACCGTCACTCCTGCCCCCAATGCCGCCGCATCCACCGTCCAGAGGATAGTACGTCCACCCGGATCGGCGGTCAGATTGACGACCGCTACATTAGTACCTGCTGGAACGACGGCGGGCGCAGTCATGCCGCGCAGCACAACCGGAACTTTACGGAGTGTGCCATCAAGACGACGGTTGGCAAAAACGGTATCGACGGCACGTATTCGGAACACCCCCGGCGTATTATTGGCGCGGACGGTGATAGGGGTCGCAACAGGCACGCTAGCAACACCGCCCACAAAATTGATCGTGCCACTGAGGAGACTCCAGCCGATGTTTCGTAGCGCGACGGACGATGCAACACTGATGTTGCCAGTCGCTACGTTGTCGGCGGCAAGTCCTCCCGTCGCAGCGGGCGCAAGAGGTGTGGGGGTCATCGCGCTGAGGGTGATCAACGGCGGTCCCACATAGGCTTGGGGAAACCTGAAAGTCGCACCGGGGAAGATATGTTCTGTGCGAAAGCCAAACCCCGCCCCGAGCTGGACAAGCGAACGCACATGCCGTCCTACATCATATTGACGACTCCAGTTAGGAACACCCGTCCATGCCAACCAGTGGAAGCCCTGGCGGATCGACCAGACTTGAGGCAGTCTGCGCGCAGCCACAACCCCAGGTCCAACATTGCGATTGACATTGATCGGATTGGCATCGCCCGCTGCCCCGGCGACAGCACCACTAGGCGTGAAAAGCTGATCGCGCCAGGCATTGGCTGGCACAGCCAAGCCCAGAATGGGCGTAGCATTCGGTCCCATCGGCGCGTTGATCCCCGCCATCATGCCAAAGTCGTCACGACCCCCTGGCTGGATAGTCTCACCGACAACCCGGTTCAAAGGATTTGCGGTCGCATCCGAGCGCGACCAGCCAATCGCATTGATCGACCCATAAACGCCGGGCGGCACCCCTGCCCCGGTACCCGCCAGTGCATTCATCCGCAGTGGCACCGGATTAATCGCCAGGGTTTCATCGCGCTGTGCGCGGGTGGCGTTGTCGGTCACACGCACAAGCGCATTTCCGGTCGTCGTGCGCGGCGTGATCACCAGCGCCGCAACCGTCGCGCCCAGTGGGCGGCGGAGCGTGACAGTGACGGCTCTCCCGGCTGGAGCGGTGGTAGCGACGACATTTACAGTATTGCCTCCAACCCCATCACGATTCGGTTCACCCGTACCGGGTGGGGGTGGGGGCGGCACTCCGGCGATGAGCGACGCGATCGGAACCAGTGCGGGCGCTACGTTGAAGACGATGTTATTGATCGCTACCAGTGCAATCACGCCTGATGTGGCATTGTCGCCCGCATTGGATGACAGCGCCGCCTGCACGGTAAAATTTACCCCTGCGCCTGGCATTGCCACCCCTGCGGCGGGCGTGGGGGCGGTGGCGCTCACTGTAGCAGCCCGCGCGCCACTTGGGGTAATGGTGATGGCTACCCCCGCGGGCGCGCCAACAACCGTCCAGGTGATGCGAGTCGCTGCGGGCGTACCTGCCGCGACCGTAGCCGTCACCCGGATGCTACGTCCGTTAATGCCAAGATCGGCGGGCGCGGGCAGATTGACCCCGGTCACGGCTGGGAGCGCCTGAGGCGTTCCTGCGGGCGCAGCCGACAGCGCGCCGGACAGCGCCCCTTTTTCAGAGACAGCCCCCGCGCCTTTTTCCTGCTGAATGACGTGTGCCAGTTCGTGTGCCAGCGTCGCACGGTGCTGATGGGATTCAGGATTATCGATCTGTCCACCAAAGACAATATGGCTGCCGCTGGTAAAGGCTTTTGCGCCCGCCGTCTGCGCGGACTCGGTCGCACTACCGCCCATATGCAGCCGCACAGCCGAGAAATTCCAGCCAAAACTGTCTTCGTACTGCGCGCGGACAGGAGGAGACAGCGGTTGTCCCGATCCTAAACCGGGGTAAGTGGACGCTGGCGAGTCATTCTCAAGTGGAGACCCTTGCATGGGGTGATTTAGCGCCAGCGCGGACACATGGCTTACTTCATTCTCGTAGCGATCCCCGGTGTATGCGCCGGATACAGGATGCTGCCCGGTGGGCGTTGGAGCGCCATTGGAGGGCGATGTAAGGCGCACAGCAGGGGGTGCCGTTTGCAGCAGCCCACTCCCTGTTACGGGTGCAGGCGCACGATTTCGACGCGGGATCGGGTCTGGCACACCGCCTTCTTCAGGATGACGATCCGTCTGCATTTGTGGATGCATTATGGTTTGTCCTTCCCTGCGCTTAGGTTCATTACAAATCCCCAAATCGAATCGGGCATACATCGCCACTTTTGCGATATTCGCGCAGTACCGATGCTTGCATATGCCCCGTCGTCATGACTCCCCCATCGGTCAATGCCAATAGCGCGGCGTGTAGCGCGGCGTTCCGAATTTGCCCGCCCTTCATCAAACAGCGCATGGCAACGTCGCGCAGAACGCGCGGCTGGATAGAATGCTCCTGCGGGAGATGAAGCTGCCAGATGGCGAAGCGTTCAGCAGCGCCGGGCGGCTGAAACTCGATGACCGCATCCATTCGGCGCTGAAACGCAGAATCGATCCGGTCGCCCGCGTTGGTCGTTACCAGCAGGATGCCCTCAAACGTTTCCAAACGCTGGAGCAGAAAGTTGGTTTCCAGGTTGGCGTAGCGATCATTCGAGGTCTGGACATTGGTACGCTGAGTGAGCAGGGCATCACCTTCATCCAGCAGCAAAATAACGTCCAGTTCTTCGGCACGGGAAAAGGCTTCGTTGAGATTTTTTTCAGTTTCACCAATATATTTATTGACTACTGCGGCAAGATCGAGGCGATACAGGTCTTTACTCAGCGCCGATGCCAACACCCGTGCTGCCAGCGTTTTGCCCGTACCACTGGAACCCGTGAGCAGGGCGCGCACGCCCCCGGTGATTTGCGAACGCAGCGCGCCCCCAACATGGTCTTTCAGACGTTCACGGTGGCGGCAGCGGCTTTCAAGACTGCGCAGGTCGCGCATCGTCTCCTCACCTACCGCCAGGCTGCTCCAATCACCGAAAGCGGGCAGGAACGTCGCCACCGTATCGAGCGACTGACGATTGAGCGCTCGGCTGGCTTGCATCACATCCATCGTCGTCACCGCCGCACGATGATCCAGCATAGCGTAGGTGCGCGCCAGGACCGCCGTCCGCCGGATGTTGCCACTCGTGATGCGGAAGCGTTCGCTGATTTCCGCCATCGCTTCCGCCCCTTGATCGCCAAAACCACGCATCCATAAGGCACTTCTCAGAAGCATATCCGGGGTCTCCATCGTGAGGGTAAGCGCTCGCTCCGCGCCCGCGCCCGCCACGCCCCCTTGTTTTTCCAGCACCACGCCCATTGCGCCGCTGAAGGTGGAAAAACGGGGCAGCAAAACGGTTTCGGCGGGTGCCAGGCTCAGCACGATGACCGGAAAGCAGTTGAGCGCCGTTGCCAGCAAACCGAGCAAGCGCCAGCGGTCATCATCGGGCTTGCTCAAGCCCTCTACGACCAGCATTCCGCGTCCCATCGCACGGGCAAGACTGCCGAGCAGAGTCCGCCGCCCGTTATGCTGAGAACCCCGCACAATGAGCGCGCCAATCTCCCCCGCTTCCAGCAGACTCGGCATCGTTTCCACAAGGCGGCGCAGGTCATCGCGAATGATGAGATCGCCCATAGCCAGCCCTTCCGAAGCGGGCGTATAAGCGACCCATGCGGGCAGCGCGGAAGCCCCTTTACCGCTCAGCACATCCCACAGCGTGGTATGAATTTGCAGCGCCCACGCCGTGCGCGGTACTTCCGGGTTCATAACCTGAAGCAGCCCCAGGTCTTGCATCCGCCTTACACGTCGATAGACCTCGCCCTGCTCGAACGGATTTTCCCACCATAAATTAAGCGTCGAAAGCGTGGGGCGAGACTGCCCTACCACCCCTTGCAGCACCTCGAACAGCATTCCGAAGCGAACATCTTCTTCGACCAAACCGACGCTCATGAGCAGCATCAGATCGAGGTCATCGAGCGCGGCGCTCTGGGCTAATGCCCGCAGCGGGAGATGGGCTTCAACGGTTGTTTCCCAGTCTCGTAGTGCCGCCCGCCAGCGTACCTCAGCGCGCAGCGATGCGTCCGGGTCTTCAATGTCGGTCAGACCTAATTCGTCGTCATACTTTTTCAGGAACGGGAACATTTCGTAGGCTGCCGCGCGCGAGCCGAGCGTCTGCCCAACGCGATCCGTAAGACGGATCACTGCCGCGTAGTAGCACAGCTTGAAATGATCGCCCGGCGTGGGCTGCATCCCCGCGAACAGCGTGTCACTCATTTAATTGCCGTCCGCTTCAAAATGAAAGGTAACGGTTCTTCCCGCCGCTGGAAGCCAGCCCGGGTTTCGATCCAGCCCGGCGAGACGAATCTCGATGGGAAGCGTATTCAAATTCAGCATAATATCAACTTGGACGGGGGTCACAAAAACACAGGCGGGATGCTGGCACAGCAGCGGTGCCGGATCGTCCCCGTCGGTCATACCGAGCGCTCGCCGCAGCCGCGCGCGAATATAGGGCATCAACCCATCCAACCAGCGGCGCAGCGGTGGCACGTCTACCGGCGCGGATAAATTCGCCACTTCGGTTACGTAATCAGCACCATAGACGGCACATAACGCTTCAACCTGTAATAACGGCTCGCCTTCAAGGGGAAGATCCGCCACAAGAAAACCGGATGGATGTTTGACACGAAGTCGCCCCCCTGCCGCAGACCACCCAAGCGCTTCCGTTTCTGGAAAAGCGCTCAACCAGGTCGGGTCGATACGCCACGCATCCGGAGGGGTAAACGATATGCCGGGCGGCTCCGCCTCATCGCGCCCCGCCAACCCTGCCAGCAGCGCCCAAATCGGGTCTGGCGGCATTTCACCGAGTAATTCCGCGCCCACACAGGCGACAAAATCCCAGATCGAGAGTTCAAGCGCGCGGGTAGTGGGCGATGAAAAATCGCCGTAGAAACCGAGCGATACGGCAAGATTGAGCAGGTAGAACAGCCCACCGAACGCTGTTACAATCGCAGTTTCAGGCTCGATTTCAGGCTCGGTAGCGGGTTCCGATGCAGCCATCGCCATCACGGATACAGAGGGCGCATCATCGGCTTCAACGGCGCTGTCCGGAGATTGCAGGGCAGCAGTAAGCGGCGTTATCGCCTGTGTTTGCGCGCTAGTGGGGTGCGGTTGGGCTGGCTCTGGCGCGCGTGTCGGCACGGAATGGGCGGAGTCGTCGCCATCAACCGACATTTCATCAGGCGCTGCGGCGTTGATTCCATGGTTCCGCCGCGCCTGTGTCGCAATCGGCATTGCACCCTTCGCAACCCTGGCTGTTTCTGCTTTGAACCAGTGTCGGGCTTCCCGTGCGAAAGAGGCGGTGCGGACGCGAACCGGATCACGCATCAGTGACAGCGCTACCCCTAACAGCCCCTGGCGCGTCATCGTCAAACGATCGGCGAGGCTTTCTGAAACGCACGCCGCCCAGGGGGCGGGAATACGCTTTGCGGGTGGAGGCGAAGGCGCTGTACCCGTTTCATCAGCCGCCGCGCTGTGTGCCTTCTGTTTCACCGGGGGCATCCCACTATCGGAAACGGTTTCATCATCCGCCGTCGTGTTTTCCTGAAACGACCTTTCCAGATCGCCCAGGTTGAACACTCCCAGTATCTGCTTGAGCAGTGTGATAACGACCGCCTCATCCATCTGCTGAACGATGTCCTCCGCCACCCCCCGCGCCGCAAGATGGGCGAACGCCGCTGGCGCAACCTGAGGTGCGTCCAGCCATGCCGACCAGACAACGCGGTTGATGTCCGAAGCGCGCAGTAGATTACGCCACCACCAGCGATAAGCAAGGGTCGCATTCGCCCAGTCCAGCGCCAGACACGCCAGCATCTCCGCACGATCGGCAAACAGCACCGCGTCGGCGCTGGCAGGCACGGCTTCGCGCAGCGGGCGGGCAGCATGACGCGCTAAATCCGCCAGTGAAACCGCCAGCGCCTGTTCCCAATGCGGCGGTGGGCGCGTTGAATACCCGTTCAGGCGTACCGCGCCCGGCAGGGGGTCGGGCAGATGACGCACGCATAGAATCGCCGCTGGTGGCAGCCCTGTAGCATATAAATCTGCCGTACCCAGCAGATTTTCCAACCGCAACCGCGCTAACAAACGATCAGGCGTATACCCCCGTACTCGCAGGTGAGTAATCGTTACGCGCGGTTCATCGAACGCAGTCGGCACATCGGCTCCTTGTCGCCTATGGTTTCCGGATCAACAACGCTCTCAGGAGATTGAACAATGCGGTCAGGAAATTAATAATCATCTGCAAACACCCTTCGGGAGTGGTTCCATCGAGGAGCGGTGTCGATGTGGGCCAGCGCTGGATCGGGACTTCCGGCAATGGCGCTTCACCCGGTGCGCGCGATTGCAGCGTCGTCGTCACGTAGGCTTTGCCATTGTTCGGCACCCGCAGCAGATAATAATTTTCAGCGATGCGAACAGCACCTTCGAGACGATGCTCCCAGCCCTCGACGTTCGTGCCAAACCCCGTAATGCCATAAAAACCGAACGAACTGCCCAATCCCAGAATGACGTAGGTCTTGCCATTCATCGTTTGCCGCCCGCCCGTGTCGTAATACATATGGACACGATAGGTAGGCAGGTTGGCATCGAGCAAATCTTCAATCGGCACGTTGGAGCGCCCATTCTGCCCCTGAGCGTGGTAATTGGCGACGAAATTCTTGATCTCTTGAATACGATCCTGCTGGTCATCATCGACAACCCGCCTGAGCATCCCAACCGCTTCCGAAGCCTCCCCTGCCACCGACCGGGGACGCAATCTGCCTCCACCCTCGAGCGCTTTCGGCATGTTCATCGACTCGACCGCCAGATAGGTATCACGGTTTATGAGAGAGACGGGTGCCAGCCCAACCACGTTAATTTCGGCTCTGCGCGAATACGTGGAATTAGGCACGAAATCCATATTGCGATAGAGACTATTCCTGGTAAAAGTCAGCCCTACCCCAGACAGTTCGACCAGCATACATTGGTGAGAACTCTTGTAGCTGGGGTCGGCGGATGGCAGGGACATCGCAGCGACCCAGCCTGCGGGTGCCGACCATACAAGATTGACGACGGTATTGGCGGCGGTTGTCGCGTTGGCGATGGCGACGGTATTTTGTGCCTCTCCGATAACCGTCCAGGGCGCAGCCGGGTCGGCAATCGCACCCCAATTCGCAAAACTGAATTTTGCCTTCAGCGTGCCAAAGGCGACGGCACTGCCGGAATTGTTCGTGGGCTGCGCATAGAACGTATTGGGGATAGTGGTACTCACTTGCGCGTCGGTAATGCCCGCCGTATTCGAGCCGATGCTGGTATAGCCGCCGAGCGCGATGCCGCTGGAGGTCGTGCAGGGTGTCGCACTGCTGCCGAGGTTATATTCCAGCCACGGCGCGCTAATGCTGTTGGGGTCGGGGTAGATAAAGTTCCCTGCCGAAAAACCGAGCGTCGCATTAGCGGGCGAAAGCAAGCGTAAAATCCCGCCTGTGATCTCGTTAGTCGAGACACTGTCGGCACGGGTCGGTGTGAAAATGTCATAGCCGTACCACATTTTGAAAGTTGTCGGCAGGTCGATACCCGCATCATCCGCCAGCGCCGCCCCCGCGATAATGGGGACGATCAGATGCACCGCCCAATCCATATCCCCCGGAGAATGCCAAATACGCAGCGAATTGGTAATCCAGTCCGGCGTATCGACAAACGTCGTAAGTTGCCCATTGACCGCATTGCGCGATCCTACGGTTATTTCTGCCGCTGTTACCCCATTCAGCGTAGTATTACCGGGGCTGCCGTAGGGCTTGACCTTCAGGATCAAGGGCGGGTGTGCTGTCCGCGTGAAACCGATGTACAGCGTGTCTTCCAGCGGGCTGGGCGTATTCTCAAATTTTACGTGCCACGATAAATACAGGGATGTTCGCCCGCCGGCGTTGTGATTGAGCGCGCGGAACGTCGCTTCTTCAGCCGTTCCAAAGCCAAAGCCCTGGCTGGATGCGCCAACCCAGCGCGGATCGTCGATTTCATTTCGACCCGTAGGGGCGGCATCCAGCCAGTTGGGCGGTCCGGAGAGACCGGGGACACCGGATGCGTGAGGAATGCAGAGGGGCATAAGGTTCTTCCTTTCTGATTCGGTCAGGGTCTGATTTGTTTACGGAAGCAATGCAAGTCTGAAATTGCGCGTCTGGCTGGAGGGTGATACCACCCGCTGGACACGAAATAGAATTTCGCCGTTGGCACTCGCCCCGCCCACCGAAGGAGTCAAGCCAATTTTCGGCATCCGGCTGACGCTGGTAGCGCCCCCCGAAAAGTCACTCCCCTCAATTTGTGTGGAGGGGCTGGTCTCCGAAAGTGCAATCGTCCACGCCGCAGGTGCCGTACCAACGTTCTCGATGGCGTAGTTGTAAGTCCCTGTCTCGGTGAACTGCACCAGCAATTCCATCACGCCCGATGCCCCTGCCCTGACTCGGATAGTTCCGGTGGCATCTTCGTAATTCCCCCCGTCAGAATCCGGGAAGCCCAGGCTGCTGAACGCCGTGAAGTTGAGCGGTGAGACCGTGATCGTGTTATCCGGCGGAATGACCACCTGCCCAATCGTGAACGTGCGCGTGTCGGAACCCGTCGCGTCACCTACCGTTGCCACCACTCGAATTATAAAAGCGGTGTTGGCGAAGGCGGGCGGCACAATCGGTATCCGCACCGTGAACGTTTTCTCCTGCATCGGCGCAAGCTGAACCTGACGGGTGGGGCTAATCGCGCCATCGACCACGATCTGAAGATTAGCGGGCCAGCCTGCGGTGAGGATCGTCGGTGTGAGGGTGAAGGTCGCGGTCTGCCCGGCGCGCGAACGCACGCGGTAATTGATATTTGCCGCCTGTGCTGGCACCATCGGGTTGGGGGTGACCGAATCCCAGAACACATCGACAATATCGCCTTCCAGCGGCATTTCGACGGGCTGGATCAGCAGTGCCCGCGAGGTTGAGCCGAAGCCGTTGGCGACAATCAGATCGACGTTCCTGCCAATCTCAGGAATGTTCGGGATATTCGGAATATTGATCAGCAGACGACTGTCAGTCGTGCCGGGTTTATACGCGGTGACCAGAACACCGTCGAATGTGACCAACTGCGCGCCCTGGGTGAAGCGAAAATTATCCCCGCGAATATCCAGCGGATCGCCCACATGCAGATCGTCTGATGGCATGATCAGCGCAATCACCGGAGAATCGCCAGTGCTGCCAAGCTGCTGTTTCAAAACCTCTATCTCATCGATCATGGCATTGATCAGATCCGCTGTGATCAAGTCTCCACGATTTACTTTATCGAGAGGCATGGTTCATCCCCTTCTACCAATAATTGGCATAATTCCAGCGGTTGACATCGAAATGCGGGTCGCCCATATAGGGCATGTGACCGCTGGCAAAGACGACGTAGGGTTGTGGCACCGTCGCGCCGCCCTCATCAATCGCCTGCTGATTCTGGCGCACATGGTAAACCCAGATCAGTTCCCCGGTTTCGATGTCCACAGGCGGATAGGCGAACGAGTCGCGGATGAGTGCGCCCACCCGCGCGCCATCGATCATCAGCGGTACCAACGGCGGCGCTTCTTCAACTCCGCGTGTTTTTATGTCGCGGAAAAAGGCAATATCCGTGAAGCCTGATTGCCATCGATTGCTGCGCAGCGGGACAATCCCGGCGGCGGGCAAAAAGCGAAAGCGGCTTTTGGCTTGCAGGCTGGGCAGCACCGATGTCGATGTAATCGCGCGCAAATCTTCTAATTGCCCCTGAAACTGGTGATACATCGCCTCAGCTTCGGCTTTGCGGCGGTCGCCCGTCAGCAGTTCCCAACGCGATGAGGCATCCGGCGCAACCACACGGCGGCGGACTGCCCACTGGTCGAGAAAGACCAAACCATCGCTTGCGGTGTAATAAATGACCGCCAAAGGCACTTCACAATCCGCCAGTCGGTTGGGGCGCAGGTCATCGACGATGCCGTAACGCTGGAGTTCAGGTTCCCACAGGTCGCGATAGAAGTCCGTCGTATCTCCAACCCCGAAACAGCGGTAGGCAATCCGGTTACGCAGCCGATTGGGATCCGCCAGATCCACCGGATCAAGCGCCAGATTGATGAGGCGAAACTGCACGCCATCGACCCAATATTTAGCGTTACAAGCAGCATCGATGTTGCCTAATCCGCTGACCAGCGCCCTACCCTCGGTTGTACTCGCGGGCATGATCGTAAGCAGGTATAAGCCCGCCCCCGCCACATACACCCCCGGCGTGGGCGGCAGGCAGCCCGCAAACCCCGGCGCAACCGTCCCATTGGAAACGTTGACTGCGCTGCTGGTTTTAATTAATGAGAGTTGGATTGCAGCACTCAGCGCCAGCGTTTGTCCTTCCCGGTTGATGGCGAGTCCTGAAGCAATCGCCAGCACGGGTGCGGCATCGGTGCTTACACCCACCGCTTCGCTCACTTCCAGCCCGGAGACTACCCCATTACCGGTTGCCTGCCCTAACCGCCGCCGCTCAACGCGCTGCGCTTCCTGTTCCTTGCTCAGGTCTTCGCCAGAAAGCAACCGCCCATTGAAGAACTTGATCGAGCGTACCCCGCCATCAAGGATGATTTCGCTCAACTGCCTTGTTGCCATCGCTCATCCTCCCCCGAACTGGCTGACTTCAATCATGAAGCCGATAGCACTCATTTCGTTGTTCATCCCGATCACGCGGACGACGAAGCCGCTATCCACTGCGTTAGCCCCAAATCGAGCCTCGACAATCGCCCGTGCTTGTTCGCCTTCGATAACCTCGAAGAAATGCGGCGGATTATCGACCGTGCTGATAACCGTCCCCTTGATAATGTATTGATTCTCCGGCTTATAGTCGTTGAACGTTATGAAATAGAGAGTCGCATTAAGCTGCGCCGCCCTCATATCGTTGAACTCAAACACGGTTGAAGCGTCGGCATTAAAACGCCCGGCGGCAACGATGAACGACGTACCGCCGGGGCTTGCCGGACCCGGTGCGCCGCGCACTCCCCGGGGACCTTCCGGTCCTGCCGGACCCCTCAGATTGGCTAAAGCCACCAGATTTGTCCAGGTTGGAGTATCGTCCGATCGTCGCCATTGAATAAAGCCGCTATCGACATCGATCCGCATTTCGACGCTTGCGCCATCAATACCGGGTGTGCCGGGCGTGCCACTGATGTCGCTCAGGTTCAATAAAGGTGTCCAGGTGGGGTTATCGTCCGACTGCCGCCATTGAATAAAGCTGCTATCGACCCGCATTTCGACGCTTGCGCCTTCCGCGCCCGGTATGCCACCCCCGCCGCCGATCTCATCCAGGCTGAACAACGTCGTCCAGGTTGGACTATCGTCCGACTGTCGCCACTGAATATCATTGCCCAGGCGGCGCATTTCGACGCTTGCGCCTTCTGCGCCCGGCGTGCCACCCCCGCCGCTGATATCGCTCAGGTTCAATAAAGGTGTCCAGGTGGGGTCATCGTCCGACTGCCGCCATTGAATAAAGCCGCTATCGACCCGCATTTCGACGCTTGCGCCTTCCGCGCCCGGTGTGCCACCCCCGCCGCTGATATCGTCCAGGCTGAACAACGTCGTCCAGGTTGGACTATCGTCCGACTGTCGCCACTGAATATCATTGCCCAGGCGGCGCATTTCGGCGCTTGCGCCTTCCGCGCCCGGCGTGCCACCCCCGCCGCTGATATCGCTCAGGTTCAATAAAGGTGTCCAGGTGGGGTCATCGTCCGACTGCCGCCATTGAATAAAGCCGCTGTCAACCCGCATTTCGACGCTTGCGCCTTCCGCGCCCGGCGTGCCACCCCCGCCGCTGATCTCATCCAGGCTGAACAACGTCGTCCAGGTGGGGCTATCGTCCGACTGTCGCCACTGAATATCATTGCCCAGGCGGCGCATTTCGGCGCTTGCGCCGTCCGCCCCGGTCGTGCTCCCCCCCACTGCCCGCCCACACAGCACCCATTCTTGCAGCATTTGCAGCGAGACGATAAAAGGACGGCGTTCCTCTTCAACGGTAATGCCGAGCGCATCGACGGCGACCTGTCCATCCGCCGTTATTGGGAACACAATTTCGCCCAAAAGCACACATTCTTCATCGGGCGACTGCCCGGCGCAACTCTCGTTTTTGCCCAGCCACAACGGGCGGATCTCCGTCACCCACAGGCGGAAGGCGAGATTGAGATAATCGCGCACCGCATCCACCGGGATCGCCAGCGCCGACGGAGGCGATCCGAGCATAAAATCGGGCGGCGAAGTGGGCGGGGATTGCGGCGGTGACATCAACTGAGGGATCGCCTCACGGATTGCCCGCTCGAATTGTTCCCGAAGCGCGGGCGTGTCCGCCACGCTGTCCACTTCAATTTGCCGCAGCCACCCGACGAAATCACGGGTCGCGTCGAATTGGCGCTGATCTGGCGGCTCGAAACGCAGGTCGAGCAGGTGATAATCCTGCAAACGCGAAGCCGCCATCGAGTCGTCTTCGGTGCGGCACGGCTCGCCCGGAATCGGCACCATGTCCATTTCACATTCGCGGTAGCAAAGGATGACATACAGGCGAACATCGCCACTGGGCGGCGACCCAACGTTCTGAAGCACCGCCTCACGGTTTGCCAGCAGCCAGTCGTTCAGACGCGCGCACTTCGTCTCGTCCATGCGGATCAACTGCCCACGCGGATTGATCGCCGTGCCGGGCGTGACCACGACCTGAGGTCCGGCGCTGCCGCTCGGTTCGACGGTCACGCGCAGCCCGCAGACGGTGCCATAGCCGATCACGCCGCGCGTAAGCCACTGGTCATGCCCACTGAGATAAGCGAACTCCTGAGTAAAATCGTCTACCCCCAGCACCATCCCCAGCGTGTAGTGAACATGCTTGAAGGGATCCGGGGGCAGCCCAAGGATTGGAGCGGTTTGCGGTACAAATGTCATTGTGAATCTCCTGTCAGCCGGTCGCGTCCGAGTACCTGCCGATCACGCACGTTCTGGGGGTGTGAGGGCGCGAGGTAACTCTCCATAACATGTGCCTGCCCTAAAATCATCGGTGATAACAGTTCCGCCGCGCGGCTGCCCTGATCGATGATCGTGTCGTAGCCTAAACGTACTTCACCGAGGCGGAACATTGCCCAATAAAACCTAACATCGAAAACGGTGTGCGTGGGTTTCTCCAGTTCAACCACGCGCTGTGCAAATGCCATGCGCTCCTGCTGGGCATTAACATCCCGCGCCAGATGCGAAGGCACGGGCAACAGCACCGTAAAACGGTGTGCGGTCACGTGCATCACCAGCAGAATGGACTCAAACTGAAACCAGTCGTACAGTGGTTCGCCATCGGGTGGCAGTACCGCAGGGTACGGCACGGCGGCAAAATTGCTCCAGCGCGCCGCACCGACGCGGCGATAAGCGTCGTTGAGCGTGTTAATCAGGCGATAGCGGCGTGCCAGATAATCGCGCCACAGGTTCAGATTGGGGGCGCTCGTTGGCACGAAACCGAGTGTCTGCTGGTTGAACGTTGTCCACAGTGTTGGGTCAGCCGGGGCGGCGAGCGTATAGACGGTTGGAGACAGTTTCGCCGCTTTCAGATAGGCGTTATAACGCTGCTGCAAGACCGCCCCACCCTGAGCGGGTAGCCAGCGCTGAGATTGTGGAATCAGCGTGAGTCCATCACTGTCCGTTGGGTCGCCCAACACCACGCCCGGTGTTTGGCGTATGCGGAAGCGTTCGATGATCCGGATGCCACTGGCATTGGCGCGCCGCTGCCACACGCCGCCCTCCATATTGAAAATCGCGTTGTCCGGGCAGTCATCGAGCGCAAGCTGAAGCGCCATAAGCAGCCCCGGGATCGTGCCGCGCCGATTGAAAAAGGTCATCGCGTGTTTGATAAATAACCGCCGTCGCCCCGTATCCCAGCCCGCATCAAAGGCGACTCCAAACCAACCCGCCAGCCAGTCCAGCGTTTCTTTGGGGGCGCTGCGCACATCGAACAACATTTGTACGGCGGCAATTTTGTCCTCAATGGCGGTGAAAAAGCCTTCAATGTTGCTCAGGAAGCGGTCCAGAAACGATGCCGCTTCGCGGTCTTCCCGATAAACTCCGGGCAAATACTGTAAATACGAGAAGCGGGGGTAGTAAATGCGCAGGGCGCGCAGATTGGGCGTATGCCGCCCGTCCCCCGTCAGGCGAAGCCGAATCTGCAAATAGCGCCCGCGCGCGCGCTGAAGCAGCAGTTCCCAGGTTTCATAAGTGGTTTCAACATAGGGCAATTCAGAGCCGTCGCTACGCTTGTAAAGACGGGGTTCGCGCTGCCATTCGGCATAGGGTAAATCCGCGACTTCGTCCGCCGCTCGGCTCCATACCGTCACCTCGGCTTCAGGGGGAATACAACCGTCGAGAAGAAGGCGATGCCAGATGCAACCGGGTGTTTTGCCATCCAGCGGCGGACGCACCTCGTTGAGCGGCGTGTATAAAGTCCCTTCAATGGCGTAACGCGGGCGGCGCTGTTCGACCAGCATCAGCCAGCGATCCTCAAAATCGTAGAAGCCCTCACCGCCGCTGACAATCAGCCCCTTGCCCCCGAACAGACGCATTGGGTAATAGTCCGGCAGTGCCTCCAACGCCAAGCCAATGGCGCGTTCAAAGACGGTGAAAGTAAATGCCTGATTGCCGTCTTCGCCCATCACAAACAGCGTACCGAGAACGGCTGGATTATTCTTCGCCTCCGGATCGGGGATGAAGGCGAAATCATGCCCCAACAGGCGAAAATCCGGACGACGGTCAGGCTCTACGCGGTCGAGAATCGTCTCTGTAGAGACCACTTCTCCCAAACGCTCGTCCAGGCGAAAGCGATGAATCGTGGAAAAGCGCGCTGTTTCCGCGGGCGGGCTGTCCATGATCAGTACCGTGCCATCGGGCAACGCTTCAATGGCGACTGGAAATTCAATATCCAGCGGCGAGGCATCGTCGAACGTCAGTCCAAGCGGGAAACGGCGCTGTCCATAGCGTAATTCGCTGCCATCCTGAGGTTGAAATGTCGCTAACCCGCTCTCGCGTAACACCGCCTCATCCTGTTGGTTGGCAATGACATTGAAATACCGATCCAGCGCCCAATAACGCCGATTGTCCCGATCCAGAATCCACACGCCCCCGGCGGGCGCGGGTGCCATATCGAACGGCGCAAACGGGATGCTCGGCGGAAAAACCATCTGTTGAGGCGCGCCGCCCGCGTGGAGATCGAAGATCAGCAGCCCTGCGGGCGCAAGCACACCCACCACCAGAAAATGATCGTCGGTGACTGCCAACCCACTCAGTTCAGCCCCTAACAGCGCGGGCGAGGCTTCTTTAGGATTGAAGCCCCCAAACACCTGTTCAGGCGGCGGCGCGCTGTCGGTTGACCAGAATGGCGTGGTTTTACCGGAGCCTGAAGCGTTTACAAGAACGGTTCGTTTTGCCTCGTCGATCCAGTAAGTATTTCCAAAGCGGTCACGCGCGGCACCCCGACGGTCTTTCAACTGCGGTTTTCGATCATAAGCGGAGGTGGTGAACTGAAACAGACGCGGCGCAAGCGTCAGTTCGGCGCGGGCATCATTCCAAGCAAGATCACCGCCGGGCTCGCCCGGCGGCGACGAGTCCCAATATTCACCGAGCGGCGCAGTGCCATCGGTGCAGGCTGCCCAATCCGCAAGGGTGAGCAGTAGGTGGTAGCGGCTGTTGTTAGCGTCCACTAACTGCACTCCTCAGGGATGACTGGCAGCGGCACAAAAGCCGATGCGGCGGTTGTCTCGGTCGTGCTGCCCAAACCGGGCAGTTGATCGACTCCTAATGGGTCTCCGACGACCACCGATAAGCCCATCAAGCGCGGTAAATCCAGCCCACTCATCGGGATGCTGTCGCGGGTCACACTGTTTTCATCCACCAACAGCAGATCGCGTACCAGCAGCACGCCCGGTACACGGCTCACCACCGCCATCAGTTCCAGCTTGAGAACAGGTTTTCCGAGCGCCCAGCCCTCATCGGTGTCCGCGCCAGAGGCGTATAACACCGGAATATCGGGCGTAAGCGCCATCGGCTGCCCAGGAGCCGCCATCGAGGGCGTAAGGGTAAGGGCGTTCGTTTCCAGAGACAGGGGCGATAAAAACGCCGTCACCGCCGCTTTCACGTCCGCGATCACCTGCGCCAGACTGACGCGCGCCACCGGGCTAACGCCTATTGAAACCCAGACATTCCGGTAGGTGGGCGGGCGTAGAAATACCTCCGTCGTCACCAGCCGCCGCGAGTCGATGTAGGCGCAGACGGCATCCATAAACAGGCGGTCGGGCATGGGGGCGGTTGGGTTCACCGGGTCATAACGCGGAATCAGCATCAGGGTGACTGCGCCGGGCGCACCGCCGGGTTCCGCCAAGCCGAGTTCGGGGTTAAAGGCGGGCAGCACCTGAACCCGCCCCACATCGACCCCAGGGGTGCGGCGCACAATCGTCTCGAAGTCGCCAATGTTCACCAGGCGGTCGCGGTGCTGCAGGAAGCGGGAAATCTGCTTTTCGCCATCGACGGCGCTTTCAGGCTCCGCGCCGCCCCATGTTGGCACAGGATTGGTCACACGAATCCCGGCAGGCAGCGCTGGACTGTTATTGACAGCACCCATACCCACATTGCCCTCAGCGCCTTCACTGTAGTCATAGCTGGCGCGCAATATCGCCCCGAATGGGGGACGTGCGCCGCGTGTACCATCGCCAAACCGAATTTCGCCCGACTCGGGGTTGACGGTAAACACCTTGACGGGCAAATCGGATGGCACAGGCGTTCCCGGCGGCAAACGCGGGTCGGGCGCAGGCACTTCCGGTCCTGCGCTCATCATGTCATCGATCCGCTGCCAGGTTTCGGTAGTGCCATTGGTCGTGACCGTAATCACGACCGAGTCGGCAATCAGGGGCTTGTGCATTAAAACGGTCGTTTGGTCGGGTTCGCCAATACCAGTGGGCAGCACTTCGCTCGGCACCCGCGCTCGCTGTGCGGCGAAGGTCGCGTTGATGCCCACCCACTGAAAACGCGCCTGTGCGCGCGCTTCGGCAGTGATGCGCACCCAGGTAATCAGGCGCTCGTTCAGCGCCGTATCTTCCAGAGACGGCGGAAAATTGCCCACACCCGCTTCGAGTGGGTCAAGGTTACTCCACAATTGCAGTTGATCTGCCGCTGGAAGCGTGACCTGGACGATGCCCGGTTCGGTCAGGACATTGTCCTGAGAAATCGCTTCAAGCGTCTGATAACGCGCCAGCCGATCCGTTGGTAGCAACCCATCAGGCAGTATCGACGGCATTTGATAGCGCAGCAGATTTTCAGTCTGGGGTTCAGTGTAGCCGCCGGGCGGCAGAGTCTGGTTCGGGTCGCTCAACTGGGGAATAAAGCCCAGGCTCAGGACGCGCCCCGCCAGCGTTTCGCGGATTGCCTCTAACCGCTCCGTCGTGAACGGACGGTCGCCAGCGCGCGCCAGCAGCGCGACCCAGAGACTGCCGTCGATGGTCGTCGAAAGGTCGATTGAATTCGTGCCGCGCGGGGAAAACAACAGCGTTTCGTACAGAGGTGGATCGCCCAGATCGACCATGCTGCCCGCATAAGAATTATAAAGCTGCTTGTAATAAGCTTTAATTTCTTCAGACTGGTTCTCAAGTCTGTGTTTGGTGTAAAGCTGCGCTTCAATGGGCAGCACTTCAACGCCCATCTCGGTACGGAACGGCAGCGCCCCGGCGCGCACTTCCAGATCGGCATTGAGGGTCACTGCCCGTAGCGGACCGCGCTCATTCTGGAATGTGACCACGCCCCGCGCCCCCGCACCGGGATGTAAGGGGATCCCCAGCAGCGATAAAAACTTGAGACGATTACGTTCAGGAATGAAGTTGGCGCGATACAACAGGTGTTCCATCATGAAAGCGAACACTTCGATCAGGGTAACACCCGGATCGCTTTTGTTGAAATTTGTCCACTCCGGTGTGTAAACCGGAATGCGCGCTAAGGCTTCATCGAGCAAATCCTGATAGCGGCGGTCATCCAGACTGGGAACAGTCAGCGGCATCGTAAATCCTCTCTAACCCGCCAGTGAAATATTGATGCTCACCCGTTCACGCGCTGCCGTTGTCACCAGCTTGTAAGTGATGGTGGCAATCGCCGCTTGCGGGTCGCTGGGGTCAGGCTCGACCGCCACCGCATCCACGGTGATACGCGGCTCCCAGCGTGCCAGCGCGCGGCTGATCTGATCGCGCAGCAGGCTGCGGGTGGTGACGGTATTCGGCTCAAACAGGAAAGTCGCGAGATTGCCGCCAAATTCGGGCATGTGCGGGCGCTCGGTGAACTGTGTCATCAAGATCACGCGGATCGATTCGCGGATATTGACCTCCCCCACAGACCAGACCATACGTCCATCCGCGCCCACGCGCGGCGGGAAACTCAGCCCACGCCCATAAAGCTTTCCAGCATCCATCGCTATGCCTCCTTCGCTTTGAAGCGCGGAAATGGGAAACATATGATGAAGAACGGCATCCAGCGGAAAACAATTTCCAGCAAACTCACAATGATCATTAATAAAATCAGGGCGCAAATGGTGATAATCGGGATGGAGATCGAACAGATCATGCCGTCCGCACAAGGACCGTCATCCCCAACGGGTAACTCCTTGTGGAAGGGCCAGGGCAGCACCGAAAGCACGAGATCGCCCAGCGTTATCTTGCCCATGCGCTCCATCTGCCCACAAAGCACATCGGAGATCATGAAGGCGGTGTTTTTATCGAACTTGCGCAGCCCCGCCATTGTCGTATCCATCGGAAGACTGATGCGAATGGGTCGCGCGGGGGCATCGGAGTCGAAGAACGATGCCAACTGGAAGGGTCGTGTTGCCTCGCTCACCACGACCGGGATCAACGGACCGCAATTAGGGCGCTCGAAAACGCAGCGGATCATGAACCAGCCCGGTTCACGGTTATCGAGGGTCGTCATGCGGGCTGCCAACGGCAGCGGCGGCGTTGACGCGGGCATTGCCGCCTCTTGTAGCGCGGCATTGACCCGATCATCCAGGGTCATCGTGCCGCCTGTGGGGGCGACCAGTTCCTTGAGCGCCGTCGAATACAGAGAAAAGCGAAAATCGGGAAAAGGCGGGCTGGGGGGCGGCGACAAAACATCGGCGGTCGAATAAGGGAGGGTTGTGGCTTCCAGCGCGATCCGCCAGTCACGGATGTTCACCAGCGCCTGGACCAGTGTGAGCGTCTGTCCTGTACTGAGGTCCGTATAGGCGGCGTTCGCCATCTGTGTATACAGTTCGCCTTCGGCATCCGCCAGAGTCCCCTCCCCCGCCGCGCCCATGATCACCGCCCACACCTTCGGCAGGTACTTTTCCAGAAAATCACCGAGATCGAGCAGGATGTACCACGACAATAAATCGGCTTGATCGTGGGCTGCGCGCTCCTTTACGAGCGCGTCCGGGTCGATTGGAGTTTTGTTCAAATCGGGAAAGCTTGCCTCTCCGAAGCCCGTCGTCGCGTTTGCCACCTGGGTAATAACACTGCGCCAAGGATCGGTCACCTGCCGGAGCAAGACCGTTTTGCGGGTGTCAATGGCTTCGGGTGGAGGGTCGGCACTCGGCAGTATCTGGCTGGCGGCAGCCCCCATGTAGGTTTCGCGTTTGCCGACGGGTACCAGAGCGGAAAGCACCCGCCGCTTACGTCCATCGCGTTCGATATAGGTCACGCCGAACATCGGCAGTTGTTCCTCGCCGGAAACGACCGTATCGTCCGTCACTTTCTGCCACTGATTTCCATTGACCAGCGCGTATTCATCGCAGGTTTCCAGATTGAACACCGAGGGCAGCGTGTCACCTTTTGGACGTAGACGGCGCACGACATAGCTCACGCGCTCGGCATCGCCAAAATCCAGCGTCCGGTCGGGCAAACCAGGGATGCGGCACACCAGGCAGGCGGTCACAAGATAGAAACGCAGGTGAGCAGGCTGGTACAGCTTCAGGTTTCCCTCGCTCACGGTCGGGCTGACGGTCGCCAGCGCCGTTGTGGTACCATTGAGCGGGGCAGCCGTTGCCAGCCGCAAGCGATGCAACCGCTGGACGAACAGCGGCATTTCCTCAACCGGTCGCGGCTCCGCCGATGGACCTCGCCACGTCTCGGATTGAGCCACCCACTCGCCCAACCGTTCCGGCTGGTTGTTGAGCATCCCCATATACTCGTCCATGAACGAGTCGGTGGCGAAGCGCAGCAGTTGGGGCTGGCGAAACTGCGCCCGCGTCTCTCCGTCTGTCGCGTTGGCGAACGTGTCCCACAACGGTGTTGGGGATATCCACTGTACCTGAGGCTCGATCATAGTCCCCTCACCAGATATTGCCCGCGCCGGGCGTGTACGATGCGGCGATGACGCTGGGCGTTTGTACGCAGCCCGACGCGACCACCATCCCGCTGAACGTTGCCGTACCCGTATTCGCCGTGATACTTCCGGCAGATATGGTCACGGTGGTGGCATTGAGCGTGAACGTCCCGGATGAATTGAAGGTGATACCGCTCGGCTCGAATTTCGCTGAATTGCCGCTGCTATCCATGATTTCGATCGATCCGGGTCCATCTTTCAGCGTGATCTTCTGTCCGCCGGGAGTCTCGATGATGCACTTTTCCTGCCCATCCTGATCATCGAGCGTGATCTTGACCCCATTACGCGAACGCAGCACTTTTAGAAAGTTATGCTCGCTGCTGTCCATCGATTCGGGCGGTGCGTCCGCGCCGTTCCACATGCCGCCCAACACACATGGGCGGCGGACATCGCCCCCCTCGAAAGCGATCAGCACTTCGTCGTCCACATCGGGAATGAACCAACTCCCACGATTGTTACCCGCCATCAGGGTGGCAATGCGCGCCCAAACGTCATAACGTTCACTTTTAGCATCGGGCGACCAGGGAAGCGAAATTTTGACTCGCCCCTGCCCTTCCGGGTCTGCAATACTCGTTACCAGCGCGGGGTAGACCCCGTACCAGCGTCCGCCCAACCCTGCTGCGAGGCGCTCATCCACAATCTGTTCAAAAGGTGTCGGGTGCATAAACATTGGCTCTTATCCTCGTATCACGACTTTTTGTTACGCCTGCCCGATGCCCGGACGTTCGGCGGTGAATTCGGTGCGTATGCCGCGTGCGTCGAAGACCTGGCGAACTTCGGTCAGATAGTAATGACCACTGAACAGCGGTCCTAGGTTTTTCAAGTCAACAAACGCCCCCACTTTCATTTGAGGGTCTGGCTCGGAAATGCCGCGTCCGGTCACAAAACGCCGAGCGCTCATCCTGAACACGGCTTCCGCTTCCGCCTCCGCGTCCTGCGTCGTCAATGGCACGGTATGCGCCAGCACTTCTTTACGTTCGCCAATGGCGGACTGCAAAATACTGATGCCGCTGGTATCGCCGTTGAGTTCGCCAGAAATGACCCCGGCTTCCGCCTCGTGCCTGATCGCCGCCTTGCCCTCCACATCCCACCCACTGACCACGACATGGGTTCGCTGCATCGCTAAATCGGCTAGGGCGACGAACTCGCGCAGTGACTGTCCATAAATCAGTTCAATGGGGGAATCGGCGCGATTGGGGCGCATTTTCACATGTAGCGTCGTTCCACTCACCGACAGGTCGGCATCCATCGCGCGCGCCCGTTCACGCAAAAAGGCGAGGTCGCTCTGGTTCACCTGTGCCAGCACTTTATGCGTGCCACCCGGTACATCAATGTTGGGCGTTAAACCGTGATCGCTGGCAATGCGATTGAAAACATCCTCATCCGTGACATCATCGAATGTGCGGGTACGGCGCGTCATCCGTAAATCCTGCAGGCGGTCTTCGACCAGTACGCTGATCGAAGGCGCATTTCCCTGGGGATAGTTTGCTTCGATGCCCATGATCCGTCCCTCAAAAATCATGTCTGTCCCCATTTTCACCCCGAACGGTTTGCCAAAATCCAACATCTGGCGGTCAAAAAACAGAAAGTCGATGTTCGTGCCGGAGGTTCCCCAATTGCCAAACTGTGCCTCACATCGATACAAACCACTGGCGCTCTCAACCGTCGTCAATGCTATCAAACGTTCACTCAAACTTCCCTGATCGCGCCCACTGATGTTGATTAGCGGGCGGGCAATGCGGAATGGAGCAGCGACTGCCATCGGGGTTTAGTACGCTCTCACGCGCATAGCGCGTTCTAACTGGCGGCGTACAATCTGCTCGATCTCGCGTACCTGCGGCTGCGCTGGCACTGGCTGAGTGGGCGCGGCGGAACGGGGCGATTCTTCGGGCTGGGTGACGACTTCAAACTCGTTAATCACGACGGGCATGGTGTTACCCTCCTATGCGAAATAAAACGCCCGCGTTTGCTACTGGAGCGGGAGCGGATACCGAGGCATTCAGGTTGATCAGAAGTCCGGGCGATAGGATGCGCGGATTTTCAATGTTGTTCGCGATGGCGACATTCTGCCAGTCGGCTGAAATGCCCGCCGAAGCCGCCATTCCTTGCAGGCTGATGCCGGCACTTGCCGCCGCCAGCGGTTGAGTGCCGGGCGCGCCCCCACCGGGCAGGCTTGCCCCTCCGGGGGGCTGGCTTGCCTGAAAATCGGCATTGAAGGCGAATTGAAAGCTTTGCTGTGCCATACTGAGGGACACCATCGCGCGCAGCGGCACGCCATCGGGAGAGAAGAATTCCAATGACTCATCGAGTGATTCCATGATGCCATCAAAGCGAAATGACCCCCAGATGAACGAAACTGCCGGGGGCAGATAACGCTTCGGCGTGGTATTTGGCACTTCTTTTGGCTTGATGTAGTAGGCGACTTTTTCGGTGAGCAGGCGCACATCTTTTCGCTCGCTCAAAAAGCGCTGCAAATCATTGGGAATGACCGAACTGACATCGAACCACAACTGCACCACCAGCTTGGTAGAGCCGCGCCCAACGAACTGCGTTGAGGAGGTTTCGGTTTGATCACTGGTCGTGCCGCTGGTGCTGGTAGTCGGGGGTACCACCTGATTGGTATAGGTCACTTTGAGCGACTCCGGGTTGAACTGTACAGGAATCGGGCTGTTATCGTTACGTAGCAGAGTCCCCTGTGCATCCAATTCCCGTAATTCAGCACTTTTAACGGTCACTGCGGTCATCGCATCACCCTATCGAAACGCCTACTGAAATGCCCGCCGAAATCCCAAATCCGCCGCCATCCGGGCGCTTGAGTTCAAGCGTCTCGTAGGCAAGCTGCATCTCTTCAATCGCCACCATGCCCGATACGGCGTTCAGCGGAGGCGCTTTAATCTTGATCGGCAAACACCGCGTCACCAGAAAGCGGCACTGTTCGCTTTTATCCGGTGCCAGCATCACAATCTGAGCATCCGCGCGCAGCGATGGATCCGCGATGACCGCATTGAACCAATCCCACAGATCGAAACTGGAAGTCATCCCGCGTTTCAACGTCAGATTGCCAAAAGTGCTGGGACCGGTGAGGCGGATCTGGCGGGCGTTATCGCCTCCCTGCCGGATCGTCTTCACTTCCATGTTCATTTCCAAGCCATCGCACTCTGAAAAAGCCGCCGAGCAGATGCGGGTCGCCACCGGGTCAACCGTGATCTCAATCGAAAAGTTGAACGTGGTGAAAGGATACGGCGAGTTTTTGCCTTCCAACCCCGACCCAAACCCTATGCTGGCTCCAAAACTGGCATTAAACGCCATTGGCTAACGCTCCTCGCTTACAATGCTGCGGTCGCCACTTTGCACCAAGCGCACCGTCAAAAATTCCAGGGGTAAAGACGGTGCCACCCGTAAATCCATGATGAAGCGCCCCTGATCCACATCCTCAGCGGTGCTGCGCGGCACCACCTGAAAGGCTGCCGCCGCCGTGCGCCCTGCAAATGCGCCTCGGATGAACATGCCTTCCAGCACCGATTCCAGTCCCCGCTGTACCATGCGCCGAAATACATCATCAAACGGCTCGAATACATACTGTGTCCCCTGGCGCTGCACCAACCGCCGCAGCAGAATCATCAAACGCCGCACATTGAGCGGGCGCAGGTCTTCATCCAGGCTGAGTGTGTCCGCCGTCTGAGCGACAAAACCATAGGGCGAAGGTTTGATTATATTGATCTGCGCGTCGAGTAAATCCAGCCAGCGCTCCTCTGCTAGTAGCGGTGTCAGCGCGATCACCCCTTCGATGGGTTCATTGGCGGGGGCAATCCACGCGCCGCGCTGAACTGAACGACGGGCAATCATTCCACACATCGCGCCATCGGGAGGCGCAGCACGAACGACCGCCCCATCGAGCGTATAAACCCAGGGGTGATAGAGCGCTCCATAGGTCAACGCCCGTGATTCAGCGAAACTCAACGGAAAATCAAATAAATCCTGGGGGTTCAGCAGCGTTGAAAAGGGCGTGAGCGCGCGCGCATGATCGATGGCTTCATCCTCACGGAAATGCTCTGGCATCGCCAGTACCGCGACCATGTCGGCACGCGACGCACACAAGCGCAGAAGCGCCCGGTGAATCGTCAGAGTGGCGCGGTCAGTCTCAATCGTCGGCTCATTCAGCACCCACTGGCTGCCGGGGGCAACCCGCACGCCCACCCCATTCGACCAATCGCCATGATGGGTTCCAGCGGTCACATGGACACGATAGTAGTAATCACCCCGCGCCCGCCCATAAATGGTGTAAATTTGCGCTGTGCCGCCGTATAAGGCGATTGCATCGCTAAAATCGGGAAGTGCTGCCTCTTGCAGCGTAAAGAGTGGCATGTCTGAGGGGTCATCCGACTCCCAATCCCAAGTCAGTGTAAATGTCCCGGATGCGTCCGGGGAACTTGCGGTTAGCAGCGGCGCATTCAAAATGCGATAGCCGCAGTCCAAAAAGTAAGCCCAGTTGGGGCACTCCAGAAGATCGGAGGGTTCAGCATCCAGGTCAGTCGGCGCATCTTCGCGTGTCCAACCGGGATGCACTGCGTCGGGGACGGCGATGAGGGTCGCTTCTTCTATCGCCAGCGCCGCATGAATGCCCCGGAGGGCGCTCGGCTCGACACTCAGGTAACGGAGATAATCCGCCCGCCCTGCCAGATCAAGCGCAGTCGTCCCCGCCAAGTCCTGATCGAGAAACAAGCTTGTATCAAAGGTTGCCAAGCCATCACGAGTCAGCGCGTCCGCGTCCGCTAAATCGGAATACGACTGTAATTCATAATTAGGTAATATTGACATAGTGTAGGGAAATGTAAATGCGCCCTTCAACAGCCCACCCGCCAGTGGAAAGCGGGGTTCTGCCGCTCGTTTCCACAGCGCGGGGACGGTTTCGCGCTCGTTGAGGGCCGAAAACCATTGATGATCGGTCGGCAGCCCATTACGGTCGCCCGCCGGGAGTTTTTCCTGTTCGTCGCCTGGCAGCCCATTCCATGAACGCGGATGCGCCAGCGAGAATGCCAAGTCCACCAGCACAAAGGGGTCGCCCACCGTTGGGCGTGCGCGAAGCTCAAATGTCAACCGTTCCCCAAGAGGAAGTTCAAGCGGTGCGGGAGCGACTTTCAGCCAGCGAATGCCGCTGCAGGTGATCCAGATGGTTTCCTGCGGAGGCGACATTGTTTCTTCGCCGCCGCGCACTTCCTGCACCGACAACAGCAGCCATTCAGCCCCAAGATCGACCGTAATCATCGACCCCTCAGGAGGGGCATCCGCCAGCGCGAGCGGCGCTCGCAGCGATAACATAAGGCTATCGTTTCCCGCTTCAAGCGTCGTGTCGAGGATGGGAAGCGATTCGCCGCCTTCGATCCGCCCATAAACCAACGCCGTGCTGATTGCCAATGGCGGGCTGGTTTCTTCAAGTTCACCCAACCACAGCGCGTATTTTATAATCGCACGTAGCGCGGCGCGGCGTGGTGACGGGGGCGAACCCTCGCCGCCAATTGCTGCCGTTTCAACCGCCTTGACCTCGATCAGGCGCGTTAAGCCTGTGTCACGGTAGGTCAATTGGAGCAAATCGCCCGGTTGAACATCGCTGTTGACGAGCGTGACGCTCGTCTCATCGACCGCAAACACCTCGACCGCGCGGCTGAGCAGCGCCGTACTCACGCGCAACCCATCCGACCCACTGCCTTCTGAGCGTGCCTGGGCGCTGACGGGCTTAATATCGATCACATTGCCAAGCGCATCGACCTGCGCCTGTGCCATTCCCGGCAGTGGAAAATGGTTCGCCTGCGCCGCCTCCCCTGCCACCCGAATAACATGGCAGCGCAGCCCGCCGCAGCGGAAGAAAGCGCGTACCGCCGGAGCAAGGTAGGCATAGACTGGTTCGCTGCGCTGTTGATCCCATACCAGCGGCAGATCAGCGCCGAAGATGGCGGTAAAGTCCGCGGGGTCTTCAATGACGACTGGCACATGCAGCGGACCGGACGCAGCGAATCCGATAAAGACCGCAATATCCATGCGCGGCAAAACATCACGCGCAGGGGGCGGCTGCGTCTCGAAGCGAAATCCGGGAAGGCGACGGGAACGGATTGACATGGTTAGCGCGCCCGCATCTCCAAGCGTTCATAAGAAAGCACCATTTCTTCCATCGCCACGTCGTTGCCTTTGGCGCTGAGCGGACCATAAGTCACTTTGATGACCCGCGCGCGCAGTAAGCGCCACTCTAAAACGGCTTCGTGCGCCTCGTTTTGCAGAATGACCGTCACATCACGGAAGGACTGCTGATTGCCGTTACGAATGTCGTTGAGCCATTCGTAAAGCGGCAAGGCACCGATGACCCCGCGCTTGAGCGTGACATCGCTTGCCTTATTCAATCCCGTGATCTTGCGCACGCCGTTATCTTTATCGCTGCCATTGCGGTATTCAGCGACGGTAACTTCCGTGCCAACACCGCTGACCTCCTGAAAACCGCCCGTGAAAGAATTGGGATCCATACCGGGGATGTTCAGATCGACCGTGAAATTAAACTGAGCATAAGGACGTTCTTCGCGCGTAGGCATATTCACTCGTCTCCTTTAGGGTTTATCGGCAGTAAACTGACCAATGCGGAAGATGACAAATTCTGCTGGGCGCACGGGTGCGATGCCGATAAGACAGATCAGCCGACCATTATCGAGATCGTTCTGCGTCATCGTCGAACGGTCACAGCGAACGAAAAAGCCCTTTTCGGGTTTGTCGCCTAAAAGTGCGCCACTCACCCACTCATTGAGCAGGAAGCTCTCGATGGTGCGTCGGATGCTCGCCCACAAATCCGTACCGTTCGGTTCAAAGACAGCAAACTGCGTCCCCCGGTCAATCGAGCGTTCGAGATAGGCGAAGTAACGACGCAGGTTCACATACTTAAAGTCGGTATCGTCCGTCGCCATCCGCGCGCCCCACAGCAGATAGCCGCGCCCCTCAAAAAAGCGGAAGCAGTTAATCGCTTCAGGATTCAAAACTTCCTGCTGCGCCTTGTTGAGCAGTTTTTCAAAGCCGATAGCGAGCGTGACGACCTCGTTGGCAGGCGCTTTGAAGACCGCCCGGTTTACGTCGTTGCGGGCGTAAATCCCGGCAACGAAGCCACTCGGCGGCAGGTGAATTTCCTTGCGCGTGATCGGGTCGAGAATGCGTATCCAGGGATAATAGAAAGCGACGTACTTGGAATTAATCTGGGCGCGCATTGCCCGCACCTGTGAAATGGACTGCCCGTTGCCGCTTTCCAGCACGACAATCCGATACTTCATGCGCTGCGCGTGCGCGATTAGCAGGCTCATGATCGTCAGCGCGTCCGATTTATACGCCCCTTCATAGTCGTAGGTGTGTCCCGGCGCTGCGACAATCGAAATGTCTTCAAGGTCTTCAAACGCCTGAAAGCCCGTTTTGAGGTTAGTATTGTCGTCAATTTCGCCCTCATATTCGGTCGCACTGGGGCGCATACCGTCGTTACCGCCCTCAAGCGTAATATCGAGAGAACGCTCATCGTCGCTCGATTTCACGTTTACGATGTCCACCAGTATGTCCGGCTTGGCATCGATCAGGGCTTCAATGACATCGAGTCCATTTTCCACGTCATCGCCCGCCGTAATGATGATGGGCAGCCCGCGTGACGATGCCAGATTGATTGGGGACTCTTCAAACATATCAAAAATGGAGTCGCGCAAACCCGCGCGCTGGTGTGCGGCATCGAACGCCAGCCCTTCATAAACCAGCGTCGGACCGGTCAACGGGTTGATTGTCACCGACACTGAAACGGGCATGACGACGGTTCCTGCCGCCGGGTCGAGCGTTGAAAGTGCCGTTGGAGCGCCCGCGTCGTCCACAAATTCCCAGGTGGGTATGCCCGCAATTTCAATGCGCCGCGCCAAGTAAAAATTGCCGCTCACGGGTGGGCTGCTGCCAACGATGACGGCTCCATCGAATGGGCTGGCAAAATCGCCAATGAAGACGACTTCATTTTCCGTCATCGTGCTGACGGCGGACGCACCATCGCGGGTGGTCAGCACACTTTGCCCAATCTTGAGCGTGAAGCGCACGCGCATGTTGCCCGCTTCGCCGGGGAAACGCGCGCGGATAGTGATGCCATTCGCCACATCTACAGGGGGGCTGATGCTCGGCACGAAGGCGCTGGCGCGCCCATTGTTGTCATCCGCATACGGTCGAAAAATGCGCGAAATATACAGGCGCGTTCCGCCCTGCGCGAAAAAAGCGCGCGCGGCGTGCCATAGATAGTTGTCCATCTCCAAGCCGTAATCGCCGCTCACTTCCCGGAATCGGAGCCGCTCACCGCCGCCATAAGTGCGCTCGAATTCATCAAGGCTGGTGACGATCTCCGGTTCCAGGTTGAGCGGTCCGTAAGCCGCCGCGCCGATGAATCCGGTCGTTGTCGTACTCACGCCTTCGATTGAGCGCGCTCGAAATGAAACTTCCTCAAGATAGACTCCGGGTGCTAAATACTCTGGCATGTTTCTCTCTCCTCGCTTTGGACGATAAGGGCGCAGTTCCCTGCGTCACTACCGCGATATCTCAAACGGGCGTTATGTAGAGTCTCGACAGGGGTTCATCCGCCGCATCGAATGATAGGGCTATCACCTCCCTGCCATACCGCAGCGTGACGGTTGCAAAGGGCTGCCTATCCGCAGCACTGTTCCACACGCGCCACAAGTCAGCCGCTGGCTGACCTAAAACAGCGCACAGATCAGGCACGCTTGGAACCGGATCGATGGGTGCATAGTAGGCGCGCAGACTGAAATTCCAGGTTTGTTCGATCAGGGGCACGCCAAAATTTATCGGTGAGTCTGGCGCGGCATCAATCGGTTCTGGATAAGGAAAAATGACGAGCGCACAGCCGCGTAAATCGGCAATGCCACGCCCCAGTACAACGCCCTCAAGCGCGACTTCCAGCATCGCCCAGGCGGCAGGATTACCCCCTTCCGGATCGTAAAGATCGGCGCGCAGCGCTGCCAAGCCGCTAGGCACGGCGCGGCTTGCTGTTGAATAAGCGGGGACATAGCCGGGAGGCGTATTGAGGGGTGCCAGCGGCGGTGAGGCAGCGCACACCCACGAGAGGACACCGCGTGTTGGCACATCCGCCTCGAATGTGAATGAGTGAAAATAGCCTTCGGTATCGCGCGCTTCCAGCCGATACGGTTGTGGGGCGGGTGCGCCTGCCCAGAATTCATCGCTGCCGTCGCCGCTTTCAAAGGGGCGCAGACCCGGTACATTCTGCAAAACGTGGATGCCTTTGCGGTTGGCAAACAGGGGCAGCACACGATTTTGCGGTGTACGCGCGCTGACCGACAAATCGCCCATGACAGGAACCTGTGCCGCGACATCCCAGAAACGGATACCCAGCGGGGCAGTGCGCGAAAACTGCTCAAAAACGACAAACGTCATGATGGGTTGCTCTCATCGCGTGCCATCTGGTACAGGCGCGTCTGTACAGGTGCGCCAGTTGAAATTTCGACCTCGGATTCGATGTAAATCATGCGGGCGATATAACCGACTGATACGTGCGCGTTCGGTTTCAATAAATCCCACAGGCTCGAAAAATCAGTCATGGCAATCGCTTCGTATATCAGATCGACCGTCTCGTTCGGTCGAAAGACGACATCGGGTCCACCATAATGGTTGAGCAGAGAGGGGTTGAGACCGCCAATGTCTTCCAACGTGCGCATACTCCAACCGAGCAAGCGCTGTTGTTGGGCGGCAGTCTTGCCCCAGGCAGTCAACATGTAATGCAGATCGAGGGGCAGCGGCGGGCGAAATAGTTTGCCGTTGGCTTCGGGACGCGCCTGTAAATTGCGTTGAAGCGAACTGACCGCGACGCGATACAGCAGCAGCGAAATACCCTCGTCTACGGGTTTGGGCTTCTGAAAATCGGCAATCTGGAGCGCCTCGAACTGCGCGCCCGCAAAGTCGCTCGAGACTGCATCCGAGAGAATGCCGAGAATCGTTTGCGTCACCGCTGCAATTGCATAAATCGAAGCCACCCAAGTTCCTTATCCACACGCCATCGTTCACGCGCTCGGTACTTTTTTGAAGAGAGAGTGAATGCTGTCCTGTAAAGTGTCCGCCGTAGAATATTCAATACGACAGTGGTGTATGCCCAACCAATAGCCCTTTCCCTTCCCCTCAATAGTGGATAAGACGAGGATCTTCATGTTGGGAAATTCGTTCATCATGTGGCTGACGATGCCCGGCACTGGCTTGAGATGCGGCGTGCCGAGAATGACCATATCCACCCCCTTTTGTGCCGCAATAAGGATTTCGAGCTGTCCTTGCACCTGCCCAACAATCTGCATTTGCGGCTGTTGATCAACCATTTCGATGATGAACTGTGTTAGTAAGTCAGACAAATTTGCAATAAGAATGCGTATTGGAGCAGTATGGTCGGTCGCCATTCGGACTCTTAGTGTATGGAATAAAAAGAATTCAGTGAATCACGAAAGTTGAAATTCAACTAAAATCACCTTCTTTTTGAGCAAACCTCACCCCAAGAACCTGACAGTTCTTTGCCCCTCTCCACAGGGAGAGGGGCGGTTGAGCGCAGCGAAACGGGGTGAGGTTATGCAATCCATGATTCACTGGAATTGATGATCTGGACTTAAGAACAGCATAACGACGGGCAGCCCGCTGGAGAACTAGTCTCAGAGCTATCTTCGTCGTCGCGCTCGATCCATCTTTTGCAATCAAAGAGCCATAAAAGATCAGTATTTTGCTAACCTGAAAGGGTTGTTGAGGAATAACACTCGGTCTCGCGCACTAATCCAATTTCAGTGGCATAGCGCACTGCCTCATAACGGTGATGCAAATTCATTTTTTCGAGTATGTTATGCACATGATGTTTGACGGTATAGACCTCGATCACCAGTGCAGAGGCGATCTCTTTGTTGCTCATGCCCTGCGCTATGCAGCGCAGCACATCCATTTCTCGCCCTGTGAGCGGTTTATCGAGGGATAGAGGCGGCGAAGGCAGAGTGCGTAATGCCGCCAGACGCGCGAAAAGATGGGCGGTCATTTCCTGTGAACATTGCGCTAATCCCTGTCTGGCAAGGTAAATTGCCTGCGCCACTTCAATAGGCGGCGCTTCTTTGAGGGTGTAGCCGCTGATGCCCATCTCGATGTAGGCGAGAATGACCTCAGTATCATCCTCAACTTCGAGCAGGATCACCCGTGCGGGCGTTGCGTGCGCACGCCACCACGCTATCCAGAGCGCGGCGAATTCCTGCCCGATACCGCTATCAATCAACACGATATGACGGTGCGGACTGGGCATCTGAGCATCGGGTTTGGCATTTCCACCGTAGCCGCCTATCAGATGTACCCGAAGATGAGGTGCAAGCAGCGTCACCAGACCGTCCCGAAGCAGTCGGCTGTGACTGACAATAGTAATGGGCGTGATTTTTTCATCGCTGGTCGTGGAATGTGCCGAATCCATTGAGCGAACCGATAGGTTGGGGAACGAAGGAGTCGGATGGTGGGTTACAGCGAGCCGTGAGGGGTGTTGAAGGTCATTCATCCACTTTAATCCTTATCATTATCTCAAGAGAACAGAACGAAAAAGCTCTTCAAAATGTGAAAAAACAAGACATTTTAAGAGGCCCGTTCATATTTATATAATGAAACCGAAATTTATGCTTTTAGGTTTTGAGATTCGTCTGAAGGCTTAAGCGGGTAGAAATCCCAGGTGGGATGGCAAAATACGGGGAAAATCAAAAGTAAAATGCTTACTTACTCACTATGCGAAGCAAAATATTTTTATAGTCATGCCATCTTGAAGCGGTAGCGCAGCCTCTTCATTTTTGTACCCTACCGCTTCTCCGCCCTACTTGCTAACCCCATTCGTCTTCATCGTCGTCGCTAAATAAATTGCCCGTAACTACTCAGCCATCACGACTTTTTGGCTCATAACGGTTGACAATAGACCACTTTGTAGTGGATTTTGGTCGCGATCTTCGTGCCACGAAGTTCTTTATGGACATCTAAGGCTTACATAGGGTCATAACCCAGTGATGATACCGCGATGGCTGAGTAGTTACAATTGCCCATGCCGCCCGCGAATGCCTGGCGCGCTTGCAACGGATCGGCGCGGTCTTCGGTGCCAGCGAACATACTGAGGAGTTCTTCCGGCTGCGAAATGGGCGGCAGCGGCGCATAGCCCCCCGTTTTGCCCCCTAAAAACCAATTGGGTCACAAACTGAGCCATAAAGTGGGTCATATCAATTGGTTTGCCCGTGTGTGTGTGTTCCTCGACCGTGCGGATAGCGAGCAGCATCCCGGTCAGCACTTGCTTCAATTTGCGTTGCCCCGCTAGATTTTGCGCCATCTCCCAGGCGCGTGTCTCGCCCGCGTTATCGAGATTGAAGGTGAGCAGATAAGTCCCACCTTTTGCCTGACCATTGAGAGACTTTTGGGGACGGATTCTTTTCCGCCGAACTGGTGTCTTTACCGTTGCCGTTGTCATATGCTGGGCTTTTCAATATCATCGAAAGGCAATATTTCTGTGATCTCCACATCAAATAACATGGTGGAAGCGCCGAACAATCCAGCGAAAAAATTGGAGAAGTAATCTCTAACGCAGATGAGAAACACGAACACGAATAGAAGAAAAAAGACACGTGGCGCATGTTTCGAATTATCGGAGTCAATCATCCAAAAGAAGCTTTGGAAGAACGTCATAATTCCAATGGTCATTTGTAGAATGAAGTGTCGGTCAAGAAACTTGAAGTTGCTTTTATTTCTACCGTCAAGTAGAAATGTGAAGTAGATGACGATAAATGAAAACATGATAATCAATGTGAAAAAGTTGATATGCATAGAAATCAATGAAGATGAATTGACAACTATTCCCGCGCAGAAGATCATGAAGAGGAAAAAAAAGAACATAAAAACAGTCAACGTTAATATTATTAAAGACAATAAAATATTTATCAAGAACGAATTACCATATTTCATTATTAGTATGTACGGTAAGGCATGTGACCGGGTTATAATTTCCGTTCTTCTAGCAATACCTGCGCCAATTATGCGGCAAGATGGTCAGAATGAAGAGCGCGAATGCCACCTAAACGAGAGAACCTGTGCCAGAGGTGGGAAAATAAATTGGCATCGGGCGAAAAGGGTAAGGATTTAATAGTTTCGTCGAGATAGCGCCTAGCACGGTAGTGGGCTTTGAGGTCGAGAACGCTGAAATCAGGGTGGCGCTGCCGGTGGGGCTGCAACAGAATGGCTGAAACATTGACCATGAGGAAAGCAAGGTTAGCGGCGTTGGTGACCGCCTGCTGCGACGTGTTCATGAAATCCTCCAGTCCCCAGAATTGCTTGGCGTCGCGGAAGTTGAACTCGATCTGAAAGCGGAGACTGTAGTAGTCAGCAAGTTGGAAGGGGGAGAGCGCTAGGTCGGTACTGAAGAGGATGGCATGAGCGCGTTTACCGGTGCGTAGCTGGGTTTTGACCAGAATAACCAGATTGAGTGGGTCGGGAAAGTCCTTGTGCAAGACGGTCAGGTGGTAGGTGTCGGTCACGAGCGTGCCTTCGGTGATGGTATGAACGAGAGCAGAGGGAGGAAGGGCGGCGTAATTCAGTTTGTCGCCATAACGTGGGGTCGGACCGCGCCGAGGTTTCTGTCCAGTATAAGGAAGATAGAGCGCGGCATTGTGGCGCAGTTTCGACACCACATGCAGTCCCGCCTCGCGCACCATCCAGGTCGCTGGATAACTGCCAAAAAATCCGTCGAGAACCACATGTTTCACCTTGAGCGGCGCGATGCGCCTGACCGTTGCCCGCAGCATCTCACCCAGATGCGTTAGTTCTGCGGACAATACAGGCGTACTTTTGACTTGGTTTTTGCTTCCTTTCGGGCGTCCCCGACCCCGCTTCACCGCTGGTTCGTTCTTTTCCACCCGCTTGACCGGAACCCGCTGCTCCACCAGCAACGGATACGACCGCCGTTTTTCCACGTCTACTAACGACAATGCCAGAAACGACACCCCTGGGATAGGACGCTGCGCTAGGCTGGAATAGAACCGTCCCAACCCGTGCGTCTGCTTGCCTGCCTTGCTCACCACCACTTCATCCCCCGCCAAGATGTAGTCCTTGTCCCGGTCAAGCAGGTAGGTGTTCACCAATGCCCACAATACCGCCCCCCATTCGATAGGTGTGTGCATCAAGCGTTGCAGCGTCCGCACACTCCCTCCCTTTTCCGTCCAGCGCGACATACCCAACGTCGTGACACGTCCTGTCATACACAGCATCGCCGCCGCCATGTGCCGCAGTTGCCGTATTGTCGTTGGGGAAAGGTAGGGTGCAAGGCAGTGAGTTAGTGCTATAATTTCGCGCATGGGTTTTCTTGTCGAGTGATGTTGTGAGAGATACTACTCTACCTGAAAACCCTACTTCTTTGATCCCCCTTTTTTGGCACAGGTATTGTTCTAGGCATTATGTTTAATTCCCCTATATTTGTTCTTATGGCGCGCCCCTGCCCTTCCCCATTCTCAATGTATCCGTTGCATTGCAGCGCGCCGAGTGTATAAAGCAACCTCTTAATCCTGCCAAGAGTGTGACACAGGAGCAACACTCCCCGCGTCAGAAGCCCCCCTCTGTGCCAGAATGGGTGTTATCCATGAAGAAGGCGAACAAAATGAGCAGCGTATTCTGTGTGGTTTGGGTCTGATTGATTTATAATCACTGGTAAAGTAGCTAAGAGGCAATCATGGCATTCCTCGAATTACGGATACGTATTCCCCAAAAGTTGGCGGACGAAGCACAGCAATTTGATCTGCTGCGCGAAGAACGTATTGCAGCACTCATTGAGCGTGAAATTTTACGCGAGGAAGCATGGCTTGAACTCCATAAAATGGCAGAAATCGTCCGTGAAGGTGCTGCCGACAAGTACGGTATATTGTCTGACGAAGAAGTGATGTTTCTCGTCAACGAAGAAATAAAGATCATGAGTGCAGAAGATCGGGCGAAAGAAGCGCTGCAAAAAACGGATGAAAAGTGATTACGGTTGTTGTTGACAACAACGTTTTCGTCTCCGCTTTTTTGCGGGGAGGCAAACCGCTTGCTGTCTTGGACACTATAGGATTTGGTCATGTAGAATTGATCTCGACCGAGTCAATGATGCAGCAGCTTGAGCAAGTGCTAAAGCGTCCCAAGTTCCAGCCTGACTTTGAACAGCGTGGAATTGATATTTTCCACCTGTTGAACCGCTATCAACGCCTGGCGCGTTACGTGACACCCACATTGATTCCAGAGACAATTGTGCGTGACGATGAAGATAAACGCTTCATCGAGTGCGCAGTCGGCGGTAAAGCGGATTATCTCATCAGTGGTGATCGAGACTTGACGACGATTGGCATCTTTCGCGGTATTCCTATCCTCACGCCCGCGCAATTTCTCCAAATCCTGACCCCACCGACAGGCGAATAATCCTCTGACATGATTACTCGCAGACGTTACACGGGGAAACGCTGACTCAAGCAGAATTTTGGAAAGCCATCGTCTCAGATGGGTGACCAGTGCGTCATGAATTCACTTATTGACATTGTCCTCAAGTCAATTTTTGATTACATCCTTTTCACTATGCGAAACAAAAGTAATTGCTACTGCACCCCACGCTTCTTCGTCGAACAGTTCGATACAGTGTTCGTCATCGCCCGTTTAATCCCACTCATCCTCATCGTCATCGCCGAATAAATTGCCCATGCCGCCCGCAAATGCCCGGCGCGCTTGCAAGGGGTCGTCGCGGTCTTCGGTGCCAGCGAACATACTGGGGAGTTCTTCCGGCTGTGGAATGGGCGGTAGCGGCGCATAGCCCCCCGTTTTGCCCCCTAAAACCAATTGGGTCACAAACTGAGCCATGAAATGGGTCATATCAATTGGTTTGCCCGTGTGTTCCTCGACCGTGCGGATAGCGAGCAGCATCCCGGTCAGCACTTGCTTCAATTTGCGCTGCCCCGCCAGATTTTGCGCCATCTCCCAGGCGCGTGTCTCGCCCGCGTTATCGAGATTGAAGGTGAGCAGATAAGTTCCACCTTTTGCCTGACCGTTGAGAGACTTTTGGGGACGGATTCTTTTCCGCCGAACCGGTGTCTTTACCGTTGCCGTTGTCATACGCGCCCTACCCTAGTCTGCCTGATCAGGTTCTTCAGTATCTTCTTACGGAAAGCCGCTGGAAACCGCTTCGACCGCCTCTCCCAGAATATTTCGTGGTGTCGGCTGGCATTATCGGGTCTGAGTACCGACTCGTCGAACGTTTCGACAGTCATCCCTTTTGTCTCAAAGACCCTGATGCTGCCCTCTGATTTTCGCTCAATGATGCGCCCTACTCCATCACTTTGCGGCTCACCTTTTTATTCGCCGCACTGAGTGGCAAACCTCCAAAAGCGTTCAATTCCCAGATAGGCACCCCTTTGAGATGTGGCACCCGATCCGGTGACAAAATGTTCCGGCTGGGGTATTGCGTGCGGATATGGTCGAGCATATACACCCACCCGCCGCCCGCCAGCAGGATGGTATCTGCGCCCTGACTAAAGCTCCGCTCCAGCTTTTCTTCAATGACGTAGCGGGCATAGCGCAGCGAAACGAGTTCAAAAATGCTCTGCAAATCGAGGATGCGTCCATGCAGTTTGACGCGCGCGTGCTGCGCTTTCATCTTGCCCAATGACCAATCGCGCAGCCATGAATCCACCTGAACGGCGCGCAAAGTCGGCGGCATTTCACCCGCTTTGACGAACTGATCGCGGATGTAATCCATCACCGGCTCGATCATCTGGCGCAGAATTCCGGCATCGGAGTCGGTGGCAAACGTCATACTTTCCGCGTCAATTTTGCCATTGCGAACGATGTAAGTGTCATACGTTCCATGCCCCGCATCATGGATATGCACCTGCCCCGTCAGCGAGTCATCGCCGTCGTGAACGCTGGACTCGATGAGCACATCGTTGCCGTTCGCATCGTAGGCATAGGCGCTGAATGCCCCCACCCCTTCCGGCACGACGATCACTTTGCCGATGATGAAGGTGCGCGGCTTCTTGTCGTAGCTCATGCGGATTGTCCACATCCCGGACTTGTCGCGCGCCTCACCCAGGCGAAGATTGGTTTTAATCGTCCTGGCGACGCTGTTGACCAATCCCGGCGGCGCGCTGGTGACAATGGTCAGCGGCGTATCTTCGGGCGCATTCAGCGCAGCGAGCAAGCACAGCAGCATGAAGATGTGTATCTCCGAGCCGTAGCGTTCTGCCGTGTTGGTGAACGATTCCGGCGGGTACTTGCTCATCTCCCACACGCCATCGCCAATGCCAAAACGCCCGCTTGCCACATCCGCATAAACGACCTCGTTTGTGCCGATGGAAGTCACTTCCACATTCATGCTGTAGCCCGTGACGGGGACACGCACGTTCGGCAGCATAAAGTATTGCAGCTCACCATTCACCAGCCGCCAGGCGGACGATGTGCCATTTCCCCCATCCCATGCGATAATGGTGGGATCAAGCTCCCATTCAAATTCAGTATTCTGAAGGTCGGCGGGGGTCTGGGAAACCAGCACTTTATTGGGTTTGTAGCGGATCATGGAACGTCTCCTTTGGGTCGTCATCCTGGGCAATCGATTGTGCAAACGGGAAAATGGGCGATTTTATGCGCATGTTTATCCTGCTGTTTATATAAACATTTGACTTTTTCGCAGTCATCGTATTTATGTGTTATATTTCTGTAAAAAACTCCGGAAGTGGTGATGTCATTCAATTTACTGTAAAATTGATTTTAAGTCAACGTATCACCGATATTTTCGGTAGGAACTCAGAATGAAAACAGGAGAAGTCTCAAAAATGATGGGGGTTAACCCCAAAACCATTACAAACTGGACAGATCAAGAAGATTTGATGCCCTTTTTTTCCATGCTTGCGCGGCGGCATGAAGAAACAGAGGGTCAACGTGAGTACACAGAACAGGATATTCTCGTAATCAATACGGTGCGGGCGCATAAAAACCGTTCTAACTCTTGGCGAGACGTGGCTACATTACTCGGCACAGGATTTCGCGAAACAGATATGCCGATATCTGCAACTTTAGCGAAAACGATAAGCCCGGCTGACCAGGTTGCTGGGATGATGGCAATTAAAGCAGAGCGAGATACAGCACTCGCTCAACTTCAAGACTCTATGTTCGAAATTGAGCGGTTAAGAAGGGAAAATCGGGAACAAAATGAAGAGATTAGAGAGCTTGACCGCAGGATTGCCCGACTCGAGCTTCGCTTAGAGTTATTGCAAGAGCAGCGTTCCGAGAAGAGTAAAACGGATGCTAAGCCATAATTTGACTATTAGGAATAATTCATAGATAAAATGAGCTGATATGGCTGAAAAGGCATATGCATATATTGCGAGTGGTCAGGATAGCGGCTCACGGTTGATGAAGGTGGGCAAAACCATCAATCCAAAGCAGCGTGCGGTACAGATTGGGATGTCGATTCATATGACTTTGGCGTGTATTGACGAGGCATCGGCGTTTAAGATAGAAGCTGAAATGCGGAATTTGGTCATTGCACAAGGCGGCATACGCTACCGCCGTATCCTTGACTACTTCATATTTGATGAACGCATCTTTGATTTGCTGAAAACACATCTTCTAGAGCAAAAAGCGCATTTTGAGAATGATCTGTCTCATATACGAGAGATGACTCCTGATGAGGAAATTGAACTCTATCGCAGCTATTATTTTGAGTTGCTTATTACAGAAGTAACTGCGGAACGTGATCTGGCTGTATCACAGCTTGCTGAAGCACAAAAGTTGCTCAATGAAAAGACGGCGGCAATCGATGCACTTATACAAGAAATAGCACTAGTACCTCAACTTGGTGAAGATGAGGGGTAATAGTCAGCAAAAACACGACGAGCATCTTGAATAGTAAACGACCAATGGATTTGCCGATGGGAAGCGTTGGCAGCATTTTCCCAAGCGATGAGTTCCAGATTGAGTGTCCATTCGTCAGGAATACGGCGTTTGAGACATTGTTTGGTCAAAACACTCAACTCGATTTCGGCCATGTTGAGCCACGACCCATGGGTTGGGGTGAAGTGAAAACAAAGCCGGACAGCGATACGATCCGCCTCGGTTTTGCCAAACGTTTCGACTAGGGCGTAATAAGAATGGGTGTTGAGGTTATCCAACACAACATCAATGCACTCAGCGTCAGGGTACAGAACATCGACCAGATAACGCATGACACAGGCGAAATCCCGTTTGGTGCGTTGGCGCGTGATGAGGGTATGGCGTTGACCAGCTTTAGGTTCAGCCAACATGAACAAGTTCCGAGTGCTGTTGCGCTGATACTCGTGGTCTTCTCGGCGTGGATGCCGCGGACGGAGGGGAATGGGGACGCGCGTCTGCTTAAGCAATTGGAGGCTCTGCTCATCGAAACAAATCATCGGGCGCAGCGGGTTATAGGGCTGATGATACAAGTCCAAAATACGTTCCATTTTTGCCAAGAACACCGGTGTTATCTGGGCAATGCACCAGCTTTTGACCTGCCAAGGCTTAACTTGTTTTTTTTCAGAATCAGCCGCACGGTTTCAGGCGCAATCTGTTCAATCACGCCCGCTTCAACCAGTCGTTGGGCGAGTAACTCCAGTGTCCAACGGGCGCGTCCCTCCGGGGGTTCCGTACAGGCTAACGCGGTCAGATGCGCTTCTTGGACTTCATTCAGTTTGGCACTGCTCCCGCGTCCGGGCTTATCGACTAAGGCGTTGTCCAATCCCTCTTCACAAAACCGCAACCGTGTGCGCCGCACCGTTTCGTCATCAATGTAGAGCTGTGCACAGATTTCTCGATCCGTTTTGCCTTCATCACTTTTCAGCAAAATGTGCGCTCGTCGTATCACAACGGCTTGGTTACGCCCTTTGCTAACCATTGCCAACAGTTTTTGTCGTTCTTTTGGGGTAAGTTTGATTTCGTGTTTGAGCATCCCTTCAGCTTATCCTTACCCCTCATCTTTAGCAAGTCAGGGTACTAGAACAACATGTATGGCAACTTAAAGCGGAACGCGATCAACATGCACAGCAACTCAAAGAGGAACGCGAACGATATGAAACCAGACTTGAAAAAGTGAGCGCCCGCGCTGAAGCGAAAGCAGATAGTTTGCTCCGAGAAATTGGTGAACTACGCTACAAGATGGGTGCACTGGAACAAGGGGAAGTTCAGACTGGATATTGACCGTAAATTTCCCACTCAATTCTGTAATTTTTCAGGTTACAATAGGGTCAGGTGCGTACCACTGTATTGAGTTCCCGCTACAGAACAGGGGAGGGTAGAGAGTGACCCAGACAATTGGAAAAGCAAATCAAAACCCGTTTGTGGGCTGGACAACCCTTCAGGAAGCCGCCCGTATTATCGGGCGTGATAAGATGACCGTTCGTGGCTGGGCGAATAAGGGTTGGATAACAACTTATCCAATTGGACCCAAGATACGCCTTGCCAACATCGATGAAGTAAAGGCGTTTGCGCAGAGAGCGCCAACCCCTCGACTCCGATCGGTTGACAAATCAAAGAAAAAGGATTAGATTCAGCCTCAAGCAATAAACGCCTGTTTCTCTTAGCCTAAATAGCATAGAAGGCGTTTAAGGAAACAAAAAGGCGCGCATGGGTTTGCACGCCTTGCAATTGAGACTATAAAAGCAAAAAGCTCTCTTCGCGCCGCCAAGCAAGGGAGAGAGCTTCCGCTAACCAACAAAACTTCGCAAAACGATCCGTCCGCAGACGTTCATGTTTGCCAAGCCGTATTCGCTTATGAAGTCAGTATACAAAGTTAGACAATGTTTGACAAGTGATCCACTTTAAGATTTGAGGAAAAATGGTTAGAAAAGTAAAACCTCAAGTTGGTGCAAATGATCCGCTTCTCCACCTGGATGATGCTATAGTGCAAAACGCTTGTTCTAAATTATCGCGGGTTTGCAAGGTATTTGTTTCACGCGGGGCAGGGACACGAGCGATGCTTCTACCGTAAAAATGCGCCGAGCCACTGCTTGCGGACAGTGGCTCGGCATAGATGTCTTTCCATTTAATCGGGAAGACACTTTGTAACCCTGGGTACCAACCAGGGAAACGTACCTCAATGCGAACGCAAAAAGGAATGAGACGATTATATCACGATATGTACCGTATGTCGTCATTTGGTTGACAATGGTCATCGTGGTTCCCCGTTTTATTCCTGTGCAGGGGTTTTTATCCAGCTTCACACAGGAAAAACAATCATGTCCTATTCGTCACCCAATTCCTCTCAACTGCTCCAAAAGGCGTGTTTTACACCTTTTTGCATCGTCGCTGACCCGGCATAGCGCATCGCGCTCCGCCGCTCTCTTGTTGCGCCCAGAATAGCATTGTTGATCGTTATTTAGTCTATTCTTAAGCCCACCAGAAAAGCGGCAGCCCCTTATGGCGCTGTCCACGTCCTTCCCCCTGATCACTGCCGCTCGTGCCTATGCTGCACGCGGCTGGTCGGTGATTCCGCTGCACGAGAAGCGGGCAGCCGTCGCGTGGAAATCCTATCAAGGAAGACACGCGAACGAAGCAGAGCAGCACGAATGGTTCGGCGGGGCAGGGGGGATGAGCGGGATCGGCATCGTCACCGGGCGCGTTTCTTCCCTCGCCGTACTCGATTTGGACGGCGATGACGCGATTTCACTGCTCACAGAAATCGCTCCACATCTGCTCGATACCTACCAGGTAAAAACGCGGCGCGGCATCCATCTCTACTATGAAGTGCCTGCACGCCTCATGCTGACGAATATTCAAACGACCGGGTTTAGTTTGCAATGGGAAGGGCGATATGTCGTCGCGCCGCCGAGCAGGGTGGGGGAGACGACCTATACGCTGAGTGATGCACATCATCCTCGATTGTTGAAGGCTGAGGATGCCGCCATTTTCCTTCGACTGCGTTTCGCGTGGGCGGCACTGCATCCGCCCACACAGGCATTTTGTGCAGAAATGCTGACGAGTGAATTTTGCTCGGAAAACGCACCGAATCAGTCACTTTGTTCGAGTCCATATAAGCCCAACTTCAATTGTCAAGAAACCCTGACAATTGAAGCCGCAGTCGTTAATGAAGATAAATCATCAATACCAAATGACGATTCTAATTTGCCCCATACAGCATCTATAGAAAAACAGGCGCAGACATTCTATTTAGCTCTCACCGAGAAGGTTGGGCGCAATCATGCGCTGTTTCGCACCGCGTGCTGGCTGCGCGATCATCATGTGTCACACCCGCGCGCGGCGGACATTTTAACGACGCTTCATATCGATCGGAAACCGGGAAGCCCCTGCACCGAAAAACCGGAACAGCGTCGTCGAGAGGCAGTGCGTACCCTCGCCAGCGCCTACCGCCGGCCGCCAGGCATTCACGATGGGGGAGGACGCGGTTTAGATGATCGTGTACGCCAGGCGCTCATCAGCATCCGAAATGGCGGGAATGCCGCCGCGCGTGCGCTGGATGCTCTCATGCTGCTCAATGTGCCATTAGGAACCGTGTTGTCGCGTGAGCAGCTTCATCATCTGGTAGGCGAAAGCGTGAAGCGCGACGGATTGGACGCGGCGCTGCGGATCGTTCTACCCAACGGTCACACCCCAAAGCTTTCCTCCCCCCGACCCCCCACCCAGCAGTGCTGACTTTGAAAAGGGAAAAACTAAAGAAAACAATGCTATTGTTGGGGTGCAGATACCCGGATCAATTCCCATAGTCATGCGCGGTAGACCACACATTTACTACCGATTGCCAACTCTGAGTGAACTCCGAAATGCGTTCGCGCTGCATAAGGGCAAAAGTTCACCGCTCTCGAGTGAGGCATTGAACCGTCCCCGCGCTTACCGTGAAGCCGTCCTACACGGCTTTATCACCCGGCGACCGGGCAGCTACACAGTCGGCTGGCTCGCCGGGCTGGTGAGCGTGTCTCGAAGAACCGTTCAAGCTTATCTCGCACGGCTGCGTGAGCGAGGGTTATGCCGCGCACCTACCTATATCGCCAAAAATCTGGATTGGTCAACGCTGCCGATGGTGGATGAAATCCGCGAAACGCAGGGGAAACGGCGCGACACGCATATTCAGGACACAGGAGGGCGCAATTATCCGCTCAATAGTGGCTTGGCGCGCACGCTGCTCAAAGCGGGGCGCAAACTGAAATTACTCATGCGCCTCTCCGATGTGTTCTGGGTGGAAAGGGCAGACAGCGCCAATTTACCCAACATGCCCATGCGCTTCCACGACCCCACACCCCGCGCAATGCAAGCGGTGGGGGGGTGGGGCAAGTGGCAGCCCGTTGAACACACCATGACGGAGACGGGCATCCAATACCTGTACGAAACCAGTCCAGCGCCGCGAGCGGTTGAGCGCACGCCTACCGCCCGCGTGGTCGATGACCCGCCGCTGCATATTCCGCTGCCTGGTATGGACACGCCGCGACGGTCACGACCGCGCATCAGCACATCCAGATCGCCTAATTTCCGCCGACGGTTAAAAGATGGGAGCCAGGAATTGCTGGCGCAGTGGCTGAAAGCACAGATTAACACGGCAGTTACGGAGGAAGAGCAGGGGTCTCAGGCGGTTTCTATCCGCACGACGCGCGCCTGGACGCATTTCTTCGGCTCGGCAGCGGTAAAGAATGCAGTGGGGACATTCGGCGCGCTGATGAAGAAAGGGTATGTGTTCAATCGCCCGGTGGGTTGGTTCGATGTCGTCGTGCGTTCACGGGCGAGTGCCGAAGCGCGGCAGGCATGGTGGGCATGGCGAAAAGCCCAACAACGAATAGCAGCACCCAATAGATCATCAGCGGCATCCACTACAGCGGGGTAGGGGACTAATCGGCATCCAACTCATCGAACACGCGCTGAATTTCCAACGTGAAGCCTGGCAGCAACGTGCCGCCCTCCAGCGTATCTTTGAGCGTCAACGTTTGTACCGTTTGATTTGGTGTGTAGACCTCAATCCACTTCTCGACCGGATCGACCAGCCACACGATTGTTCCAACGGCTAGATAATTAGCGACCTTGACACGAATATCACGCGGGTTGTCGGTGGGGAGATGACTTCGACCGCCAGATCGGGCGCAACAGGCACCCAGCCTTTGTTGGCAGGCTTCGGCAATCTTTGCCGGCAAACATACGATACATCGGGCATATAGCGATCTGTCCCCACCATATAACCGCCGTCCGCACCGCGTATGCGCCCCAACTTGTTGGCATACACGAAATTTCCGAGATGACGCGCCAAAATCATGGCGATTTCTGACGAAATATCATCGGATGTCGCCTCGATCAGACTCCCGGCACTGTATTCCAGCCGCCGGTTCCGGTTTTCGGGCAGATCGGCGATCATCTCGAACTCGTGGACGCTGACCGCTGTCCCTGTTTGCGGCGTAATCTGAATCGCCATCTTTCACCTCGATTTGATGTATTGTGATCATTTTACTGTGTCAGTTGAGATAGCGCATACTCCATCGGGATACGTTCCTGTTCGAGCCGTAAATTGCGGTGCGCCAACGTCATGAAGAGCGTGTGTTCTTCGGGGGTAAGTCCAAGCAATGGGGCAGGGGTAAGAGGTGTTCCGGGAACGGAAAAATGTGCGAACATCTCATAAGTCACTTGATCCATAAGGGCTGATAAAACCGTTGCACCAGGCAGCACTGACCGTAGACGGGCGAGAATTTGAAATCCCTGTGCGTCGAGGTCGCCCCAATAAATGAGGGTACAGCCGGAAAGCCATTGGATCGCCGCTAGCGCATCCACCGCAAACCCTTGTCCCCAGACAGCGAAGGTGTTGGGTAAATTGGGCAGTGTTAAAAAAGTCGCTTTATTCTCGATGATTAAGCCACGCTCGCCGCTGAGATTAAGCGCGTTCCAATCCGGCGCGGGCAATGTGACATCTGTCCAGGCAATCCCGCACCGACGCGCAAGCTGATCATCCAGAAAACGCATCCGTACAGGCGGCGCTTCCTCGCGCACACCCAATCGGTCGGAGAGGCGCATCGGCGCACGGGAGCGCTCGGTAGGCTCTGAGGAACCTACGTCCGTTGGTATCAACACCTCAAGCAGTTCCGCGAGAATGCGTTGATGCGTCTCAATGAATTTGGTGTGTACAGGGATGGGCAATTCACGCAGCGAACGCCCATGTATTATGTCTGGATGCGCAAGGACAAAGGTACAAACGTCGATGAGTGATTGCCACTTGCCAGCATAATCGATGACCCGCTGAGGCTGTGCGCTCAACCAAATTTCCAATTGGGGTAAACGTGCACGAATGAGGCTAACATCATCCGTGAAATGATTGAATTCGCCGCCTTTACCAACGGCACGCAAGTACTCCTGAAGCGTTTCCACCACAACCGCACGCGGCACCGTCTGTTTGCCCCAACGCCGAGAAGTATTTTCTTCAGACTGCACATGGTAGCTGCCATTACGCGCGCCTTCATGCAATCGCTTTGCCGCCGCCAGCAGGGTAGGGAGGTCAGAGGGGGACGTACCCACCGATAGTGTAAGCGGGAACACATTTTCGCCGCGTACCCATGCGCTTAGAACTTTCGTATAATGACGCAGCAGTTTTTTATACACCTCATCCGGCGTGAGCATCGGCAAGGCTAATCCGCCGCTGTGCCGCGATTGGGCAGGGCAGTCAGGCGGGCATAATCTGCCTTGCGCGCCCGATATTCCTCAACTGTCAGATTCAGAACACGAGACTCCGAACCTTCGTCATTATTCACGACGAGATGATACGCCCGCGCGTAAGGTTCAACCACCTGAATTTTATCCATCGGCGTAACGACCAATAGTTGTAATCCCAATTCGGTGAACAAATCCATCGCGTAGCGCGCATTGCTATCGTCCACCTTACTGAACGCCTCATCGATGACGACGAAACGGAACGTATTCACCGTCGTACCATCATCTGTGCCATATTGGTAAGCGAGGGCGGAAGCCAATACGGTATATGCCAATTTTGCCTTTTGCCCACCGGACATACCTGATGAGTCATTGTGATAGCGTTTCTGGCTATTGTCCGCGCGCCAACGTTCGACAGCGGCAAAATCCAGCCAGTTGCGGACATCGGTCACTTTTTTCGTCCAGCGTTCTTCCGTCTCGAACTTACGAATGAGCGATTGAATCCGCTCAAACGCGCGTTCATTGGCATCTGGTGTATCCAGCCCGGCGTTCTCGGTGGTCGCCCTCAATTCGGCACGGAAATCGCTTACCTCCCGATCGATAGTGGAATTGGCTTCCAACTCCACATAGACGGCGGGTTCATAAGGGATACGGACGAGCGAGGTATTCAGCCGTGCTATCATGTCGCGGTGATCATCTGTCTGACGTTCCAACCCCACGCGAAAAACAAGAATGTTGTCGATCATCTTCTTGTCGAGCAGTTCCTTGAATTTGGCGCGATATGACGGCAGTTGATCGTGTTCGATACGCCCCAAAAGTTCGACCAATGCTTGTTCTATCCGATTGCGTTGATTTTGATACGTTTGCGCGCGATTGCGGAAGAAGTCCTGCACACGGTCGCGTACCACCTGAAGATTATCGAGCATCAGTCCATCGGGATATAACCGCACAACTTCGGCACCAATGATTTGGGCTTCATTTTGCCAGTTTTCAGGCGGGTTGGCTAGCAACGTGTGTTCCGCATCCCGTTGGTCATTCTCGTAGCGTTTAAGCGTATCTTGTGCTGTCCCGATGACTGCGCTCAACTGATAAAGCGTTTTTTGTAATTGATCGATTGCTTCGTTCATCGCTTCAAGCTGCTGTTTCAACTTTTGCAGCCCTTTTGAACTCTGCTCCAATTCACGTTGGTTTGTCTGTTTGACTTCAATCTGTGATTGGATACTGCGCCAGTCGATGTCCGTGTAATCGGCAAACGCAAGCAGTGCATCAAGATTGCGCTGACGTAGTTGCACCTGTGCTTCACTTGTTTTGGCTTGCTGCTGCTGTTTTTTGAGCGTAGTCACCTGTGCCGCTAACTCATTACGACGGGACTTCAAATCCTCAATTTTAGCTTTGTTGTCCCAACCAAGAATGTATTGTGTGCGGTCGGTAATTGAGCGCCGATCATCTTTTTCATGGCGGTGGGAGTCGTGCTTAATCTGTCCAGCAGGCGTGATAGCACGATCCTGCTGGCGGAAATCCTCCATTGTCTCGCAGCAGATATAATTAAAACGCTTGCCAATTTCCGTTCGCAGCCACTCCCCAAACAATGTTTCAGTCTTCCATTCTAACTTTCGGTATACCGCCTGTTGTGCTACCCGCGTGGAGTTAAATTCAGCGGTAACTTCCTCAATCCGCTGATAGACCAGTTTGCCATTCAAGTGCTTTTTGTCTATCCACTGGCTAAGGCGCTTATAGTGAATTTCCGGGACTAAAAGGTTCAAAGCAAAACCGTGCAGGAGGCGTTCCAAAGCTCCTTCCCAGGCAGATTCCTGTTCACGAACACGAAAAAGTTCCCCTGCAAATGGAAATACATCATCATGCACGCCTAAAGCTTCCGCAATCATCGCACGCATCTTCAGCGATTGACTCGGAATTTGCGTGCGCCGCTGTTCAAGCGATTCAATTTCGGCTTCAATATCGCGCCCGGCTTGCATGAGTGGGGTCATCCGAATTAACGCCCGGTCAGCATCCTGACGGTATTGCTCAATTTGTCCACTGAGCGTGGTCATTTCTGCTTCGGCATTCGCGCGCGCAGTGTAAAAATCTGAGGCGTTCGACCCTTGCGAGTGAGATAAGCTGAGGTTTTGGAGAATTTCTTCATAACGCTGTGCCTGTGTGCGCCGCCGCCGCTGTTCATTCTTCAACTCTTCTATTTCATTACGAAGACGGACGAGTGTGCGTCCGCCTTCGTCGTTGTCCAATTCGGACTTGAGCTGATCGCGCTGCCTTTCATGCGTCGCCTTTATCCGCTTGGTCTCATCGAAACGCGCATCATGTTCTGCCAGACGCGTGGTTTCAACCTCAATCGCGGCGAAGAGTAAGTCCTGGCGCCGCCAGGCGATGTAAATGGGTAATAACGTTTCGGCGCGCCGCGCGTCGTCAATCTGCTGACCCCATTCTTCATGTTGTGCGCCTTGTTTTTGAATGGGAAGCAATAAGCTTTGCTGGAGTTCTGCGCGCACAATCGCCTCGTGCGCCTTGGTCAAATTATCGTAATTTTTACGGAGTTGAAGAATAGAGTCTTCGACGTTTGCGCGTTCCAGCATGTGATTGCGGATAAATTGATTGAGGCTGCCCACTTCTTTCAACGACACCGTTTGATTGAACAAATCGAGCGCCTTTTCAGACGAGAGATGCAGCAACCGCCGGAAAGCGGCGCTGTACTCGTTGAATTGATCCATCCACTCCGCATCGAATGTGCGTAAACGTCGCTTGAGCGCCGTCACCGTTTCAAAACCTGTAAAATGCTCGGCGATGCTCATCTCGCGTTTTGCCACGACAAAGAATTTCGACGCTCCACCCTGGGTGAACACCTGGGCGAGCGAGACATACTCCGGCTTTGCGCCCGGACTGTGAAACACCGCCAGCAGGATACTGTGGCTATTCTCGTCACGCAGGTATTGAGTTTGCGCCTCACCGCTGGCGTTTTGCAAGCGGCTGTATGCCCCCCGCACATAACTTTTTTCGTAACTACACAGCCATAGCCTAGCGCAAAAAAAGAAAATGTGGCATAAAAGAGAGATGAACGCCACTCGTGAAGCAGAACTCCTAGCCATTATCCGCGAACAGCGGCAGATGATCGAGCGCTTGAGCGCCGAGATCGCTGAACTGAAGGCGCAGCTCGCCAAGCACAGCGGCAACAGCAGCAAGCCGCCGAGCAGCGACGGGCTGAAAAAGCCCGCCCCCAAGAGCCAGCGGGAAAAGGGCGAGCGAAAAAGCGGCGGACAACCGGGGCACAAAGGGGAAACACTGGAGGCGGTGGCAGAGCCAGACATGGTGCTGCTGCACACGGTGGACAGTTGTCCCCACTGCCAGCACGACCTGAGCCAGACGGCAGTGGAAGCGGTGAGCAAACGGCAAGTGTTCGAACTGCCGCCGTTGCGACTGCAGGTGACCGAACATCAGGCAGAGAGTAAGCGGTGTCCGCACTGCCGACGGCAGGTGAGGGCGGCATTCCCCGACGCCGTGCAGCAGCCGACACAGTACGGCGGACAGTTCAAAGCGTTGCTGGTCTACCTGAACGCCTACCAACTGCTGCCGTTGCGACGGATCGCGGAACTGACGCAGGACTGGTTCGGACAGCGGGTGAGCGAAGGGACAGTGCAACGGGCGCTCAAGCAGGCGGCGCAGGCGGTGGCAGGCGTGTTGGACGAAGTGGCGCAGGGCTTGGTGAATGCCCCTGTTGCCCACGCGGATGAGACGGGGATGCGGGTGGGCGGCAAGTTGTACTGGATCCACGTGCTGTCCACGCCTGAACTGACGCGCTACGGTATCCATGCCAAACGGGGGCAAGAAGCGCTCAACGCATTGAACTTGGTGCCGCGCTTCACAGGGGAACTCGTTCACGACGGCTGGCGCCCCTATGCCGCCTATAGCCAGTGTGGTCACGCCTTGTGCTGCGCGCATCTGCTGCGCGAACTCACTTTTCTGCACGAGCAGTACCAGCAGACTTGGGCGCAACAGATGAAAACTTTCCTGCTCAGGGCGAAAGCTACCGTCAAGTCGGCGTGCCAACACGGGGCGACGGCGCTCGACGACGCCCTCCTCAAGACCCTGACGACTGACTATTGCGCGCTCGTCCAGTCTGGCTTTGCTGCCCATCCCCCGCCCCTGACCCAACCGGGCAAGCGGCGCGTCGCTGAGAGTCCCGCTCGCAAACTGCTCAAGCGCCTCGACCGTGACCGCTACGCCGTACTCCACTTCATCCATAACTTCGCCGTTCCTTTCGACAATAATCTGGCGGAACGCGATCTGCGCATGATGAAAGTCAAGCAGAAGGTGTCTGGCTGTTTTCGCACCTTCGACGGTGTGCAGCTTTTCTGTGCTGTCCGCAGCTATCTCTCGACTGCCCGCAAGCACGGCTTGTCCATGTTCGTCGCCCTCGTCGATGACTTCTCTGGTACCCCTTTCACCCCGGTTTTCTTACCCCCTGTGTAGTTACGAATCTTTTCGCATGCGAGTTGGAAGAAAGTCATTAGATAACCTACAGAATAAAATTTCTGAGAGAAAACGAAAGTTTCACTTCCCCTCAGAGAAATTATTTTGAAGTTTAACTATTACGTATCGGTCACATGACAGGGCGTGTAGGCTTTGGCTTTGGCGGTGTTGTCCCAGCTTGTGACATGCTTTTACCTGCTAATATACCGCGTGAACCTGAGTCCGGTTCGGGGATGACAATTCGCGTATTCGCGTTTCGCCTGCTTCGACTACCCCGTCGCCCTGTTTGGTGTACCGAGCTTTCTTCTATAGCATTCAGCGCGATGATTTGCAGTTTGATATATTCTTTGGTATGATGATCCGTTGCTGTGCTTTCGATGTCTTTCAGGTGTTGGCGCATGCGGCTGATGTTGGTTTCGGCTTTTATACCTGCCGTAACATATTCTTCTAAGACTCCTCGCAACTTTTGTGGCATTACTAAGTTGATTGTGATGGATGGTTCGTAGATCAATACCCCCCACTGCGGTTCCAAATCAGGGAGTTCAAGGTCGGAATGGGGGTGGTCAGGTACTTGTGAAGGTGAGAGAAGACCGCAGAACGCATCCTGCGTTTCAGGCTTGAACGCTTCAATGTAAGGATAACGTGCGAACGTTTTTATTGCCGCCTGTCGCACTTGTTCGCCCAACATATATTCGACAAAGGCGGTGACGGTATCACGGCTGGGCACTTTTGCCAGTTCGCGTAGGTTTCCGTGCACCTTGATCTTTTCGGGATCAACGAATGCGGTGAGTGACACTTCTAGATCAAGCGGTATCCCGTCTTGCGTTGCAATGTCTTGAATTTGCGTTGTGATGCTAACAAAATCGGTTTGATTCCAAATTAGGTGGCATGGTTCACCGGGGCGTATCCACAGCACATAATCAGCGCGGACGCGCTTCATATGGTCTGTTAAGCGGGTAAGGGCTGAGTGAGGCGCGCCAATTGTTGATTCCCCTACCGACTTGAGGGGTGCGATTTGGTTCAGCGCTTCGACAAGTTCAGCCAATAAATGTGGTGCCTCGGTAAACATGCCAGTCCATGCCATCAGCAGGTCTTCTTGCATGCGCTGCGGCATATCGAAGTCAAAGTATTGATACACTTGGGCGTACAAGTTTTCGTCCGCTTTGGCAATGGCATTCGCTACACCAGCTGGAATCGATGGTGGGTGTCTACCTCGCACATTAATGTCGCGTTCGTAACTTTCCGACGCATGTGTAAGCAACACGTCACCTTGATCGATTTGGATAAACCACACTTTTTGGGTCATCAGTACAAGGTAAGTGAGCAAAATCACCAGCGTGTTCAGGATCAACATAATGGGTAGGTTGTTTTGCGTGATTGTGGATGTGACTGTGAACCCAATCGCGTACACAATGAGGATGATCTCAAGCATGAACCCGACCCGTTGACCGGATGTGCCCGCGCCGAGTTTTTGACGCTGCGTAAGGTAGAGTACAGAAAACTGTACTCCTGCTAGCACGACCAGTGCTAGGGCTATTAAAGTCACAGAGGTCGGAACAAATTGGATTAACAACACGACAATGGCGGAAATGACTTGCCCAAACAGCATGGAATAGAACATGAACTTACGTCGGTAAAAAGCATCCTCACGACGACATGTGAACGCCACAGACCAGCGGTTAATCAAATTACCGCTGAGCATAGGGGTAGGCGAAGACGATTCAGGGGTAACCTCAGGGTAAATTTGGCTCATCGGTATCGCTCAATTTCGTTTCTGCTCTATTTGCAGTCTGTTAGATTATAACATACAATCACAAGAGGATTTTATTTGTAAAAGACCTGTCCTGTAGTATAGGTCTCTAAAACACTCGCCATACAATTTATAGGGAAAAGTATGTCTACAACCTCACCAACTACGTCATCTCCTCGGAAGTTTATTGGACGGCAAGTTGTCCTAACTAAAATTTGGGAGAGTTTTCAAAACTGGAAACTAAACGAACAAGGCAAGTATGTGTTCTACTTGCAAGCAGATGGTGGGATGGGTAAGACGCGCATCCTCCGGCATATTGAGGAAGGGTGCGAACCATTTAATACTACCGACATTGTTGCTCCCATGATTGACTTTTTTGACCTTAATCATATCTCAGTGGTTGGCTTAATCGATGCTATAGTTAGCCGTTTGCAAATGCTTCTCGATTTAAGTGATGATCAAAGTTCGCCGAACTTTAATGCGGCCTACCGCGCTTACCGTACTTATAGCCGAAAATTAGATGAAGTGCAGCAAGAACGGCACGCTGCGACGGCCTCCACATCTATTCGTGATAGCGAAGTGATGTCGAGAGATCCCAAATGGGACGAAGCCAGCAAGTACCAAAATCGCGCAGCTGAATTTGAACGTCGCCTAGCTCGTGCTGCTGTCGATCTGTGCAATACCATCTCGGAAAAAACCCCTGTGATCCTCTTGTTCGATACCTTCGAACGTTCGCACATGGCTGCGACGTGGTTCACAGATGAGTTTTTGAAACAGATCAAAAACCCGTCGGTGTTTATCTTGATTGGCGGTAGACCCCGCCCCGACGATAAGGAACGCATTGGCGCAGTCGCCACTATATATCCACTTGAAGGCTATTCACCTGACGACTTGAAAGATTATATCAATGTCGTTCGGGAAGAAAAAAATTTCACGGCGGCGGAACTGACACCAGATGTCGTCACCTGGTTGCTTGAAAGTGGCTGTCATGGTAACCCTCTTCAGATTGACCTATTTTTTGATCATATTTATCCTTTTGCCAAGCAGGAGGAGGGCTGGCTTGACAAGATTATCGAGCATTACGTCAAGCCAACAGCTCACAGTGAGCAAGGAAAAATTATCGATTATGAACGCCGTGTTTTGAAGGCAATGGCGGTGTTGAGACGTCGTTTTACAGAGGATGTGTTGCGCCATTTGCTTAAGCAAGATGACTACTTCCCTAATAATGAGTTTAACAACGAGAGGCTGGTAACCGAGTTTCATAAAATGCTCGGTAAGTACAGTTTCTTGAAGCCGTACGACAGCCTAAGCAGTCATTTGCTGCATGATGAAATGCAGCGGTTGTTGATCAATCTGATCGAGCAGTATGATCCCGAATTGATCTCGCAAGTGATTGGGCATATTCATAAATGGTATGACCAAGGGATTCATGCTGTCGAAAGTGAAAAACCAGAACAAGCGCTTCAGCTTCGGGCGGAAGATTTCGGCTATTTCGTCGATGAAAAATTGGCATATGTGACAATGCCAACCAAAACAGATTACCCTGCTGTTATTAAAGAATATAAACGTCTCCGTGAGATAGCATCGCAAAATCGCCAATATCCGTTTGAAACGATGTTATGGAATGAGTTACTTAGTCATGTTAGCGCCATTCCCACATTTGCATCTGCACCCAATGAGCCGGAGCCAGAAGTCAACCCGCGGTATGACCTATACTATGATCGCTTGTTATGGCTGTATCAACAGTCCTTGTTCGGGCAGTTGAATCGGTTCGTCGCGGAAATTCTCGCTCATTTTGGCGATAAACTGGCGCTGGAAGATCAAATTGATGTGCTTCGTTTCCGTGGGTATGCTTTGTTTCGCTTGGCACGGTTCGATGAATCGGAGAAAGAACTGGATGCGGGCAAAGCATTGATATCCGCCAACATCGAGACGCTGGACTACGCCGATTATTATGCTGCTGATTATGAGCGCTTGAAAGCAGATTTGTATCGCGCTACCAGCGAATGGGATAAAGCGCTGGAAAGCTACAACCAAGCATACTCTATATTTCAAACTAGTCGAAACTTGCACGGGCAAGTCGCGACGCATAACGGACGCTGTTACATCATGGCGATACGCGCACAATTTTCCGCAGCCCATGCCGAATGGATAGCAGGACACGATCGTCTTGATGCGTTGGAAGTCGAAGAAGGGGTCAGTGGCGAAAGCCAGCGGTTGCGCGCATGGCTGTTTGCAAACGAAGGTACGACGCATCGCAATGCGGGAGATTATGAACGTGCGCTGGTTGCCTATCAAAAGTCATTAGACATTGCCGTTGACATTAATCAGCCTGAAATTGTGGTTTATGCTAACCAGTTGATAGGTATTACGCATGTGCGAGCAGGGCATGATGCGTTAAACAAACGCGAGTACGATGATGCTGTCAAATCACTTACGCAAGCGACAACATACTTATTCAAAGGGCTGATAAAAGCTAACGAGATCGATTATCGCAGCGGCTTAATGCACGGGTTCCGACGGCTGGCGCGCTTGTATGAAGAAGCGATGACACTGGTCAATATCAAAGCTGTCTTGCCGGACGACATACAAATGCAGGTCACCGATTTGGAAAACAAACTCAACAGCTTTTCGCCCCCAACCGCAGAAGAATATGATGATGTAGTTATCTTCGAGCGTGACGTTCCTTTCCATGATCTGTCGGCGATTTGGCAAAAAGTGGTACGCTTGAACGAGATCGCAGCGCGATTGGGAAATCTAACATATTCTACTCGCGATGAGCTCGAAAATTGGATAAACGCGGTACTCAATTTGGTTGACAATGCCGTAACCCGGATGGATACGGACATCAGTATTCAGCGCCTGTTCAACAAGGCCCATGAGAGCGTGAGTGCGTATGAAGGCTCTAATGCACCGCTGTTCAACCTTTACACTAACTTGATTAGGTTTACCGACTTGTGGAAATACCTTTTGGAAATCGAAAACAGCGATGACGGTCAGTTCGATAATGATGGTACGGTGATCGAAGAGCTTAGTAAAGTTTTAGCAAACATTCGTGATGACAGTGGAACACCCTACCATATCTTCCAAAACCTGCTGGATCGCGTAGGGGAAGAAATCAAGCACTTTGAAGTTGCCCGAGGATTGTATTGGTGTGAACAGTTGCAAAGGCAGTGGGTAAGATTAGGACTATGGATGAAATATGCAGAGTTTCGTCGTAAGCTCGAAGAGGTGCGTCATATATTGCTGCGTTAGCTTTTGCTTAACTGAAAAAACGGGGTGAAGGGGGGATAGGTTCCCTTTCTCCACTGTAGCAAAATTCGTCGATGTTACATTCGTGTTATACGGGAAGACATATCATGATTCAGCAAGATTTCCTTCACTTGAAACGCATCACGGGGAGGCGTTCGCTAATTGTTATGCCTAAAAAGGGTCCCGTCCCGCCTAAACCACCGAAACCGGAACCGTCGCCGAGGCCCGCACCGACATCCTAACCATGACCATTCATTGTACTAAAGCTAAATACCGAATTTTACTTAAGGGGCATATAAGTGGACGGGGACCGCAGCCGAGACCACCGAAACCGCCGAAACCGGGACCTACCAAGGGTCCTACCTTCAGGTGAAACCAGAGCTGATAACAATAACGATGAGAAATGGAAAGCGCCAATGCCTACGTCTATGACTGAGTACCGCATCTTTGTCGCGACAACTGGGGAAAACACCGATTTACGACGGGTGATTGACACGGTTGTAAAACAGTTAGAACAATCGTTGGATTCAATAAGGTTTCGGACGGTCGATTGGTATCGTGATATTTTTACGCCTATGGGACAGCCTGCCCAAGCAACGATTCTCCAAGAGTCACCACCTGTCGACTGGGACATCTTTCTTGGAGTGTTGTGGCATCGATTTGGTATGCCCACCGGAGTAACCAATCCCAAAACCAATAAGCCCTTTCCGTCGGGAACGATACAGGAATTTTTCGGGGCATATGGCCAAACTTCGCGCGGGCTGCCCCTCCTGTTTTATCAGCGTGATGAACCCGTGAACCCCAGTAAGATCGATCCAGCCCAGCTGAAGGAAGTTCAAGCGTTTTTTGCTGACGTGAAGAAGGGGAAATATGGTGGGGCGGCTAAGACGTTCGAAACGACCAGTGAATTTGAGAATCATGTGCGTAGTGACCTTGGACAATGTGTCAGACTCTTGCAAAAGCGGATATAATAACTCCTTATGGATAGTCGGTTTGTCACATAATCGGAAACAATATGCCTAGAGAAATTCGTAGTGTCCGAATCTATGTTGCGGCACCCCCTGATGTAAAGAGCGGATTAGAGACTGTTATCGCCGCGATCCAGAAGGCTAATCAGCAGCAAGGGGTCATTGACGCTGCTATACGCTATGAACTTCATGGGTGGAATCGCGATTCAAATTTCACGGTAAGCCTCACTGACGAGCAGAAGCATGTTGTGATGGACAGCTTCCTGTATGTCGTCATTCTGTCAAAACAGATGGGGCCGACCTTTAAAGATAACCAAAAGCTGCGACTATCAGTAGAATGGGACTTGGTGGCAGCAGCGCTTGGAGGACATCAAGCTGGTCCGCGGCCGATTATGTTCTACTTTCCCCAAAAAATTATTGCGGATACCAGCAATGATGATATCGCTCAAATAGTTAAAGTAATGACATTTGTAAGGCAGGTGCAATCTAAACTTACCGAGGGTGGTTTGAATCCTGACGCGCTCGTTCACACGGTCGATTCAGATGAGGCTATCAATAAGGAGATTTTCGATTATCTGACTAAAATTGATACGCTGAATGGGGTCGATTCTCCGCAAAAGGGTGGCGGTATGCGACCTGCTGCAGAAACTTGGGAAAGCCAAGTTGGCTTGAAGTACAATCCGTTTACCAACTTAAGTGCTGAAAATGATCCTAAGTTAATTGACTATGTGTATTATCATGATTATAAAGATTTTCCCGATATCTCGGCTACCCAACCAAACCCGTCTGCTGTCGCTGTGATTTTTGGCGAAGTAGGGATGGGGAAAAGTGCGATGTTTAAGGCGGCAGAACACTTTGTTCGCCAAAGGAATATCAATCCGCGTTATTTTGTTATTTGCTATAATAAAAAGGCTTTCAACCCTCTACTTGGAAAGCATACCGTAGGGAGCGCGCCGACTGCCGACGATCACATTAGGCAAATCACGATTGCGGGTTTGCGTGCGCTGCTAAAAGAATCAGAAAATCCACTTAACAGGTTCCCAGACTTAAATGACGCAGATCAAGGGTTTTTAAATGCGCTGCTTAGTCATTTCGAGGCTGATCTATTGCCCCATTCGGTTAATGCATTTCGCAAGTGGTTAAAGCTGTCTGCACCCAATACGAACGCACAGACGAAAGGGCTGGGTGAAACCATCTTTTTCGACGCGTTATGCACGCTTGTCAGCGATGGGCGTTTTGGGTACCAAAAACCTTTGATTCTTGTTGATCAGGTGGGCAAAGATGAGCTAGGCAATGAATACGATGATAACGCTGCCGCAGCGTTTATTGCCCCGTTGATTCGGCACACATATGATATTTTAAGCGACAAAGCGCACTTTCGATTTTTTTTGGATCAGTTCTTAAAATCACCCCTCAGCGCAAAACCCAACCAAGTTAGATTTGATAGAGTCAAAGAGTATACGCTCTTATACGACGAGGTGCATTTGAAGAAGATGGTCGAACTGCGATTGAAAGATGCGAGCGTGTACAGTTCCCAACCGATCAAAGATTTGGCTGAATTATTCGCGTCACCACCCGATCTCGGCGAATTGTACACATTCGGTAAACCACGTAAACCACGTGAGTTGATTCTCCTGATAGGAGAGATGATTGAAAGTCGCCGAGGCTTCTGGAATGCCGACAATAAAAACGATGTCCTTCTGCAAGAAATCGATTTGGGAATCGTCCTTGAACGTGCACGAAAGACACATATCACGGATGAAGCCCCTAACGTTGAGTCGGTAATCTCCACACCTGTAGAGCAACTGCCATCTTTACTTGCAGGGTTAATTGTGCGCCTTCAAAACGCACAAAACGCAAAGGAGGAGAACAAGAAATTTGACGTGGCCGAAGAATTGATCGAGAACATGCTCAAATTATGTGCATATATCCTGTTAGCTGTAACCGCAAATACGGCTTGGTTAAAAGTTGACCCACAAGCGGGGCAGACTAACTCGGACGGGAACATACTTCCGTCTAAATTAGCAAATTCAATTGCTCCATTACTATTAGGCACGCCCACCATAGAAAATCGCCAAAGGGCGATTGGACACCTACTGAAATATTTGACAGAGAATGTAATCCAAGACTCGCCTGCGCTTTTTTTCATAAAGCCGATTGGAGACATTTTTGATTACCGCCTCAACGGGAAGGGGAAAACGAACCGAGATCGCATTCAACAGTTTATCGAGTGGCGCAACCAAATCACACACTCCCGCAAGACGTTGAATGACCTAGGAGTCATCGCTGAATTCAACGAACACCTAGATTCAATCCAGCTTGCATTGCTGGGTTTGTGCGACCTTGAAATGCTGGTGGTCACCGGTGTGGAACCGAGACAAACTAGTCCCCTCTGCAAAAAAATTTATGCACATGGAACACTTCAACTGAAAGGAAACTCACAGATTAAGCCACAACGAACCGACTCGTTATTGTTGGAAGAAGGATACCCACTCGATCATGTGTTGCTTGTTGCATCTCACAATGCGACTGTTGTAGACCTATATCCATTCATTATTTATTCACACGAACAATCTTCCCCGGAGCATGGCGAGGTCTTCATGCTACAGCAAGCGCAAGCCTTTGACATAGATGAACTCAAGCAGCTACAATTCTTAGCCCCCATCAATCCAGGCTTTAAGTTGAACCTTAATGACGCTAAAATGGTGCAATTAGCAACCGCCTTAGCTGATTATGGATTCGGCGCTAGTAGCTCATGATCGTAAGGTGAACAATTCGGCATACTTCACCTGTTAAGGATTAAGGGTCATTATCACTTATCAATGCTATAATGAGTTCATAAACTGACCGAAAGTTGGGAGCAGAAATGATCAATAACAGTCTGCGGATCAAATATGATCAAAAATTGCGCGACCTAAGCGAGTTCATCAATGATGACCTAAAATATGATCGCGTTGTGAATACATATGCCATACAAGGTGCCGGTAAGTCACACTTTTTGGTTGATCTAAGAGATCGACTTAAAGCAGACTCAGTGAAAGACTGGCAAACGAGTTATATCCAGATCAGCTCTGCTGACTTCAATCTCCAAGAACTCATGCGGAAATTAGCGAACGACTTTGCTATTCCACTGTCATCATCCCAGGAAGATTCGACTCTCATTGAAGAGGAGCCTGTAGGGCAACAAATTGCTGCATGGCTTGATGAACGGATGCAACAGCAGCACAATCCTAAGCTACTCCTTATTGTTGATGATTATGACCTGATACCATCTGATGAGCGTAAGCAGATCGAAGACTGGGTGTTAAGCCGCCTGATCAAATTGTCAATTCGCAGTGTGGCAGTCTTGTCGAGCCAGCAACCCTTGGAATTCAATAATCGTCTTGACGTAACAAGCCGCCTATACCCGTTTGAGTTAAAAGGGGTGAACGTCCAAGATATTGAGAATGTATTGGGTAAACCGTATGAACAGTGGGCACCATACATTCAAAAGTTGTCGAACGGGCTACCCCGCTTGGTGGAACTATTAGTACAAGAAGTCCACCGTAATCCTAATTCGCCGAAATCGGTTGGGGCTACCATCATGGATTTACCAGAGTCTTATCGTGAGGATTATCGCGTTAAGCTGCGACAGGTCTCATTTAGTAAATCCCCAGATATCGATGAGCGAGTGGTAGAAGCGTTGGACACGTTATCATTGCTGCGCCGATTTGATGTGAGCATTTTGCGAAACTTGCTACCTATAATAGACCCAGTTCATTACGAAAACAAAACCCAAGGCGACATCCTCAATTTGATCCGTGATTTGGGAAGTCGTATTCAGTGGAGAACCGATGGTGGCGGTTATACACTCGATCCGATGCTCAAGGTAATGCTGTCTAGCTACATTCGTGCATTCCAACCAAATTATTTCAACACGGTACAAGTAAATATGATGAATGTATGCGAACACCTACTAGCGCATCGCTATAACATCAATCATTTGGTCGAACTTGGTTATCATACGTGGGAGCACAATTCTAAAAAGACCCGTTCTGATAGGCAAAGGGCGATTAAGGTTAACGAAGTTTTCAACCGGTATCTTGACGGTCCCACTGAAACCCGTGTACCCCCTTACACATGGGATATTGATATGTTGGATTTACTGGAAAGAGCATTGACTAACGACGAAGTTTTGTCTAAAGTCGTGGGTGAGACAATAGCAAAAATAAGGAAAATGAAGGAAACGTCTGAAGCTGATATTCCAGCAATCGTCGCGTTATGAACTTACACAGGTTTGGGGTTCATTCGCAAATTTATGCAGGGCAAACGCTTGTCGTTCACTTTCTTTTTCAGGAAGCAGATAGTGACTCGCTCGCTGCGGGCGGTGTAGCAGGCGCTAGCTTGGGTGAAGCGAAACCTGGTCGCATCGACTGCGACCACGTTCTCCTTTCCCTCAATCTGCGTGAGGATTTCCGCCAGCATCGCTTCTAGGCGTGGCATCGTCAACCATTTCAGAATCCGTGAGATCGTGCTGTGGTCGGGAACTTCGGTCAGTTCCAGCACTTCCGCGCTCGCCAACAGCCATTCTTCCGTGTTGCGATAGCTCAGATTCAAATACTGCGTCAGCAGCACGCAGACCATAATTTGTGGTTGTGTAAACCGTTGCGGACTTTTCGGATGGACAAACTGGGCGTATTTACGCTCGCGTTTTGGCTTCATGCTTGGTGATTTTACAGTCCAATTTTATCCTTGCAACTGAGTATTTGTATGCTTTAGAAGATGTTGTACTTAACTCCAAAAGCATGCCATCTAGTAAATCTAACAGTGAACAAAAAGTCGCCAATGCCGTAACTACACAGCCATAGCCTAGCGCAAAAAAAGAAAATGTGGCATAAAAGAGAGATGAACGCCACTCGTGAAGCAGAACTCCTAGC
>Ga0163148_10000244_pt1 | contig 73170 bp, 87 predicted proteins | sample OliLakLV19MP7P2_FD_148606 | JGI IMG/M metagenome (GOLD analysis project Ga0163148, IMG submission 148606) | Freshwater microbial mat bacterial communities from Lake Vanda, McMurdo Dry Valleys, Antarctica- Oligotrophic Lake LV.19.MP7.P2 | ecosystem: Environmental > Aquatic > Freshwater > Lake >... | reverse complement strand
TAACTCTTGTTAGTGCAGGTCGTGCCAGCATCACAGCAAGTCAGATAGGAAATGCCACTTTCAATGCAGCACCCGTTGTGAATCAAAGTTTCTGTATCAATCCAACCAAGCCAACAGTTAGTGAAGGTCAAAGTGGTGAAACAGTAACTCTTACCTCCAGCAATACGTCAGGAAACCAATGGTTTAAAGATGGCGCTACGATTAGCGGAGCAACAAATGTAAATTTTGATGTTACCACACCAGGCGTTTACAAAGTTCAGGTAACTATCGATGACTGTGTAAGCCAATTTTCAGATGATGTGGCTATGGTGGTTACGGGTGATCAGGCATCGCAACAAGTAGAATGGAAACTATTTCCAAATCCTGCTGAAGACAAATTGTTTATAACACTACCTGGAAATGGCACCAAGCATGTGCAAGTTATTCAGGCTGATGGCCGGGTATTAAATAAAGTAACCACCGACTTGAATGAAGTAATTGTAGAAGTAAATCAATATGCACAGGGTATATACTTTGTTCGCATACAAAATGATAAGGGAATATTCTCAGGTCGATTTTTCAAAAAATAAAAACTAAACATCATGAAAAATATATCGCAAATTAAATTATTGATGAGTCTGCTATGCGTGCTGAGTTTGTTTATGCTAACAAACTGCGGTAAAGAAACACCGCTTACAGAAGCAGAAAAAGTAACGGCCGTGCTTGCCTCGAGCCAATGGAAAATGAATTCGGCTTTGGTTGATGGTACCGATCAATCCTCGGTTTATCAAGGCCTCACATTAAACTTTACCGCAACAGGATTTACATCCACAAATGGCGAACCGATATGGCCCGCTACCGGAACCTGGCAATTTACTAATGACAATGCTCGTGCTATGAAGCGAAATGATGGGGTAGAGGTTTCAATTAATGAGTCCACCGATTCAAAACTTGTTTTGCAAATGAGTTGGTCAAAAACTACGCTTGGTTCGGGCCGAATAAACTCTGTAGGTGGGCAGCATATTATTACGTTTGGAAAATAGTTGATTCTTAGATTGACTAAAAACAAAAATGCAGTTCAGAAATTTCTGAACTGCATTTTTTAGTTCGTACTTCGTACCTCTAATCCCGATAGCTATCGGGACGTACTTCCACTATCACATTTTCCTAACCTTTCCACTTCCACTTGCGTGACTGTTAACCTGGCTTGGGCTGCCTTTATAGGAAACACTTCCGCTGCCGGAGATAGTAGCATCTAATTCTGACTTAACATTTATTTGCACATCACCTGAACCAGAAATACGCACCTCACATTTTTCTACTTCTAGATTTGCTGCACGAACTTCACCAGACCCACTGATGGTTGTTTTTATTTCGCGAGCGGTTCCACTGGCAATAATTTTTCCTGAACCAGAAATATCAACATTTGCACGGCCAGCAATGTTACCCTCAATTCGAACATTACCCGAACCGCTTACCTTGCTATCTAACGACTGACAATTTCCTTTTACATCAAGATTTCCAGAGCCTGATACATTGGCCTCCATGGCACCACTGGCATCAACTTCTACTTCAAGTTTGCCCGAGCCGCTTACATTCAAATTAAGATCGCCCGTTTTAAGTCGGCCTTCACTCATTAACGAACCAGAGCCGCTTACGCTTATAGCTTCAATATCTTTAACGGTAACAAAAACGGTAATTTTATCATCGTTCCAATCGCCCCACATTTTCCAATTATTGTTTTCACGGCCAATGCTCAATCTGCCGCCACTTACTTCAGTTTCAATTTTATCCAACACTTCTTTATCACCTTGTAATTCCACTTTTTGAACGGAGCCTTGTTTTAAGTAAAGTTTACCCGGCACACGAAAGGTAATTTTTGTAAAGGTGTCAACATTTCGGGTTTCCTTGTTTTGAGCCAACACCAAGCTGAACACCAAAAACAAAGCGAGGGTAGTAGAAACTAATTTTTTCATAAGAATTTTTATTTATAGATAACAGACTACGCAACTGACTTATGGTTGCCTGAAGGGGAATATTTTTTATCCTGAACCCTTATTTCTTTCTTTAGGACGTAAAAAATCGCTCAGACGTTACAAATGGTTCCCTTTTCTTTTCTAACAATTCAATCTCCTTCAGAAGGTTCGTATAAAGAATCGGGAAGCAAATTTTTATCTTTTGCCTACCCGGTTAACTCAGAAGGTGATATTAAGATTAAAATAGAAGAATTAAAGAAAAAGTATTTTGATGCTACCCATCACTGCTTTGCCTGGGTGTTGGGAGCTGGTAAATCTCGATTTCGTGCATTTGATGATGGGGAGCCTAATCATTCCGCAGGTGATCCCATTCTCGGGCAGATTCGTTCCAGAAATCTGACCAATGTATTAGTTGTGGTTGTGCGCTATTATGGCGGTACTAAACTTGGCGTTGGCGGTTTGATTCATGCTTATAAGACTGCGGCTGAAGAAGCCTTGAATAACGCGATCATCATCGAGACGGATGTAACAGAAAAAATAGCGATTCAATATTCTTATGATGAAACTTCAGAAGTAATGCGATTGATAAAAGAGTTTGATATTAAAATTTTATCAGAGAAGTATTTAGAGAAAAGCGACTTACTAATTGAGGTAAAACTTATTTCAAAGGAAGCCCTCGTCAAAAAGTTTACATTACTTATACAAACAGGTCACGAAATTTCCTTTGAGGAGAGCTGAAAAAAACTTTACCTTTCATTTTACTTTTATATGAATTCAAGTAGACAAGCAGCCATCGGTTTTATTTTTGTCACCATTCTTATTGATACCATCGGTTTTGGTATAATCATTCCGGTGCTCCCAGATCTAATTATGGAACTTACCCATGGAACAACCAGTGAGGCTGCGCGCATTGGAGGTTGGCTTTTATTTGCGTTTGCTATCGTTCAGTTTTTATTCGCTCCTGTTCTTGGCGGGCTTAGTGATCGCTTTGGGCGCAGACCTATTTTATTGGGTTCTCTTTTTGGTTTCGGATTAGATTATATTTTTCTCGCACTCGCGCCTACTATTGGGTGGCTGTTTGTAGGTAGAATTATTGCCGGTGCATTGGGTGCCAGTTTTACTACAGCAGGTGCATATATTGCCGACATTAGTGCACCTGAAAAGCGTGGACAGAATTTCGGTGTGATGGGTGCAGCTTTTGGTTTAGGTTTTATAATTGGCCCGGCTATAGGCGGATTATTAGGATCATTTGGTTCTCGAATTCCTTTTCTTGCAGCAGCTGGTTTAAGTTTATTGAATTGGTTGTACGGCTTTTTTATTTTACCTGAATCATTAGCACCGGAAAACAGAAGAGGCTTTGATTGGAAGCGTGCAAATCCGGTTGGGTCGTTGTTAAGTTTAAAGCGCTACCCCGTAGTACTTGGGTTAGTGGCATCGCTAGTTTTGATTTATATCGCAGCGCATGCCGTGCAAAGTAATTGGGCTTATTATACAATTGAAAAATTTAAGTGGGGGCCAACCATGATTGGAATTTCACTGGCTGCCGTTGGACTGTTAATTGCCATTGTGCAAGGTGGCTTGATACGAATTATTATTCCAGCCTGGGGGCAGAAGAATTCTCTTTATGTAGGGCTTTTACTTTATAGCATTGGTTTTTTTCTTTTTGCAATCGCCACGGAAAGTTGGATGATGTTTGCTTTTTTGATTCCTTACTGCCTCGGAGGAATTGCCGGCCCTGCCTTGCAAGGAATAATCTCAGCACAAGTTCCGCCTAATGGACAAGGTGAATTGCAAGGCGCGCTTACCAGTTTAATGAGTGTAACTTCTATCATTGGCCCGCTGTTGATGACACAATTATTCAGTGCTTTTACAGGAGATTCAGCTCCTTATTATTTTCCAGGTGCCCCGATGGTAATGGCTGGAATTTTGACTTTGATAAGTTTAGTGCTTGCCATGCGGGCACTGGCTGGTTTTGTGGCAGTGAAAAGTTAGGTATAAAACTATAATCCTTGCTTAACGAACTCCCGTTAAATCTGATGAGCTTCTGGTGAATACGGTGTTTCCAAAGATGCCGTTGTAGTGCACTTCCTTTTCAAATTCTACAAAGCGATGGCTATCAACAAGAATTTTTGGATTGATGCTGAGAAGAAAAATTTCTTTGTATACTTTCTTTTGGTAGGAGGCATCTAGTCCTCTTTTTTTTCTAATATTCTTGAGATAGGTGTAATAATTTGATCCGACCATTCACATTCCTAATGCACTTGGCATTGGCCTCCGCTGCTTAATTTTATGTTATATGAAAGAGATGCCCTTCATTAATAAAATCTTTATCCTTTTTTTCAACAGGTTTCCAAACTTAGTTACTCAGCCATCATACTTGTTCTCGTTTTGACGTTAGTAGATAAAGATGTCGTATTCGTAGTTGGGAAGGATGGATGGCATTTTTATTTATTGGTTTGTCCACGCGGCCCAGCCTGCTTTAATCTCCGCGCAAAGTTAGGCGTTGCACTTAGATCGAATGGAGGTTTCTTGCCAGGCAATTGGAAGACATCAAACAACTGAAACGCCAAGATCTTTTTCTTATCCCAATCACTTGCTTTGGCATTGGATGCACTTCTTCCCAGCGCTACATTGAATACATACAGGTTTGTTATTTTTTTTTCGTCTATCTGCTTTCGAATAATTGTATTTTCCTTATTTTCATTGAGCAGCAAAGCCAACGTTCTCATATCTTGAAATCTGGAAAATGAAGCTCTATCCGGTTCAATTTGGGTCATTAATTCCTTTGCATCCGCATTTAAGTTTAACTGATATAAAACAAATAGTTTACATATGGCAATACCAGAAGATGGATTGGATTTGTCCAATTGATTGATTCGTTGAAGGGCTTCCTCATATTTTTCTGAAAAAATTAAAGCTTTGGCCAGGTCTGTTTGAGCTTGTCTGTTGAGTGGATCATTTATCAGTATCCCTTCCATTATCTGTTGTATCTCCTGCCCATAACCCAAATAAATCAAAAGCGTTCCCAAACTAAATGATTGATAGGCAAAGTATTTTTTGGCATCCGGATTTTTCAATACTCGCTCAATCAAGGGCCGAAAACTCGTCCAATCATCTGAATTCATGATCTGGTACAAGCGGTAGTAATCTCGTTCAGTTTCTGATTTTGATTTTGCCACCAGTGCGTTCAAATCCTGCCTCATTTCAACGAACGCAAGATCATCGGTCAGGTTTTCAATGGCCACGTCTTTTTCGCGAAGTAAAAAATGCGCAAAAAGATCAGCGTGGAATAGGTGAGGATTAGCGAAGTTGGGATCCATGGCAGAAGACTCTTCATAAAACTTGTTTGCTTTTACTAAGTAATTCATCACTTCAGGCATTCTGTTATGGCCTTTTTCATAGAGTTCATTCCCTTTTAAAAAAGCAATAAATGCCTCTGCATTCCTTGTACCGGCCCGTTGCATTTGCTCAATAGCTTTGGGGTCGAGCGAAATGTTTAAACTCTGGGCAACCTTGGTGGCAATATCTTGTTGAAGGGTAAAAATATCCGTTGTGTTTCTATCATACGTATTTGACCAAATATGAAACCCATCCTTGGCTCGTATCAACTGCGCTGTAATTCGCAATCCGGTATCCGACTTTCGCACAGACCCTTCCACAATATAATTGACTCCAAGCGAATCGGCTATTGTTTGTATGCGAAGGTTCTTGTTTTTAAAAGCAAATGACGATGTGCGTGAAATAACGTTGAGTTCATTGATGTGAGCAAGGCTATTTAGAATTTCTTCGGTCAATCCATCCGAGAACCAACCTTGGTCTTTCGCTTCGCTTAAATCAATAAAGGGGAGTACGGCAATGGATTTGTCAATGACCTCGGTTGGCTTATGATCTGATTTAATTTTCGGATAAAGAAAGTAGCCAGCGATAATCAATAAAAGAACAATCGCACCAGCAAGAATGAATTTGGTTTTTGACTTGGGGGCGGTGGTTGATCGTTGATCGTTGCCGGTAGATCGTGATGGTTTTGAAACAGGGTTCTTTAGAGCATATATTATTTCCTTTATCGCATTGGCAACTTTGTTTACCTGATCGCGATAAAGAATTTTTCCTTGAGATCGCACTTCGTCATCTTTTGAAGTAAGTGGCCTGTTAACCCCTGATGATTTAAAAATGAACTCAATTGCCCTTAGCACTCCGCCAATTTCATTTTCAAGGATTGCTTTATCTTCCACATCCAGATCATGAATTTTTATTGGTAGAATTCTGCTCGCTACATTTCCAGTGGCGAGTTTAATGTCTCTTCCAAACGACCTCACCCCTAGCCCCTCTCCAGAGGAGAGGGGGATAGACTCTCCTTCGATTGCCATTTTATTGAAAGCAACAAACTCATGCTGCCAAGCAAAGGATTTTGGATCGCAATAGGTTTGTGACAGGATTGGTATAAAGATGAGGCACTTTAATTTTCCTTCCAGGCTTTTATCAACGGTGTGTGTTTCTAATAATCCATCGTGTGGATTTTTATCGAAGTAAATCGTGAGTGGCTCTTTGATGGTGGCAGCTAACTCCTCGTGTAACGCTTTTACAAACTCCGTTACCCAGCCACTCCGGTTATCGTTGTGGCGATAGGAGATGAAGATGTCGTATTGGTAGCCGGGGAGTAGGGAGGACATAGCTTAAAGATAATCAAATAAGGTCTTTAATAAACTTGCGTACATGCACATGTTTGATGCCGGACACATTACCCGATGCATTTTCATCCATTGTAACTACAAATTTGGGATGATTGTCATCGATCAATGCTAAATTTCCAAACTCACGGTTTGCCGCAGCTTCATTGAGTAATAAATAGGCTACCTGAACGTACATCTTTTCATCCCCTTTGGAACAAACAAAATCTATCTCTTTATCTAATAACTTACCAACACGAACCTGATATCCGGCAATGATTAAATGGAGGTACACGATGTTCTCCAATACTTTTCCGATGTCTGCTGTCCGGTAGCCAAGCAATGAATGCCGCAGTCCCAAATCTTCGAGATAATACTTCTGACCAATCTCAAATATTTTCTTTCCCCTCAGTTCTTCACGATTGACTTTTAGGATAAAAAATGCTTCTTCTAAAAAGCTGAGATAACTAAGAATCACATTAGGTGTTACTTTTATTTTCTGGGATTTTAAAAAGTCACTGATACTTTTTGCGGAGAGCAGGTTGCCAATATTGTCGGCCACATACCTAACCAGATTCTCAAGCAAAGATACATTGCGTATGTTGTGTCTGCTGACCACATCTTTAAATAAAATAGCGGCATAAATATTTTTCAGATAGTCGAAAACCAGGTCGTCAGTGAGTGGTAAATTAATCAAGTAGGGAAGGCCTCCATACTTCATATACAATTGGAAAGTTTCGTTTGAATCTGTCAACTCATGAAAGGAAAGGAACTCGGAATAGGTGAGTCCAAAGATTTTGAATTCAATATATCGACCACTTAGGTAGGTGGCTAATTCCCCAGAAAGCAAGAAGGCATTACTCCCCGTGATATAGATATCATATTCTGCTTTTGCCTGAAGGCTTCGTATTGCTTTTTCAAAATGTTGGATATCTTGAATTTCATCGATGAATAGATAGTTTTTGGTTTTGGATTTTGTTTGTTGGCGAACAACCTCCATGAGGTCCTTATAATCGCGCAGGCTATCATGTTCAAAGAGCTCCTTATTTATATATATAATGTTGGCTTTAGAATCTTGTTTTTGAATTATCTGGATAAGCTGCATTAGCAGAGAACTTTTGCCAACCCTACGTTGGCCCACAAGAACTTTGATCAAGTTTTGCCCTATATAGGGTTTTATCCGGTCTATGTAAATAGTCCTTTTTATATGAGATTTGGAGTAAAACACAAATATATACTTAAAGTATCAGGCCAAATATAAATAAGTTTTAACTATACTTAAAATATATTTAACGCTAAACTTAAGGGTTGGCTCAACTATCGTTGTGGCGATAAGAGCATGAAGATCTCGTAGTAGTGAGCGAGACTCTGTCAAATTTCATTACCGCTCCAACTTAAAATCAGGATTAGTAGCTGGGCGCTGTTCCGCATTCACCACTTTCCAGGCTGTGCGATAGATCCAGTCCGTCATCTTCTTCAACTTTTTGTAATCTATGTTATCGGGGTTATCCATGGGTGTATGATAATCAGGATGGAGCAAAGTGGTATACATCAAAGAAGGTATTCCTAGTCTGGCGTAGGGAAGGTGATCGCTTCTGAAAAACCAACCTTCAATATGATTGGTTTTATCCCAAAGTGTATCTAATTTAAATTGCGGTCCTTCAGCGTTCGCATCATAAGCCATCTTTGTTAAGGCTGCCGAAGTTTGATGCGGTACTTGTGAGCCGAGTATCGCTGCGCTGTCAGGATGGTTTCTGCCAATCATATCACCATTCAGTACAGTAACAATGGAGGTAATTGGAATGGTTGGATGTGCGGTGAAATATCTTGATCCTAATAATCCTTTTTCTTCGGCACCATGTATGATCAGCATTGCCGATCTTTTTCCTGGAGATTTCTTAAGTGCTTTGGCCGTGGCAAACATGGCCACGTTTACACTAGCGTTATCATCAGCTCCATAATAAATAGAATCGTTGTTAATCACATTACGAATACCGTGTGCATCGGTATGCCCGCTAAGTACAACGTATTCCTTTGAGAGGATAGGATCTGTACCGGGAATCTTACCGATTATATTAACGGACGGATAAGTAAAACTTTCAATGCGAAGTGAAGCATGTAACTCAAGTCCTTCCGCTTTTATCCATTCACTGGCATCTGAATGTAGCCAAATAATTGGTGGTGCTGCTTCAGCTGCGGCAGCTCTTGCTCCGCCTTCAATGTCAAACGTTCCAAGTTTGTTGTTTGCTTGTGCATAAGGCCAACTGTGTTCTCCATATTCATCGGCTATAAAAAGAATGGCTGCCGCCCCGAGCTTAATCAAATCATTGCCATACTTGTTCATCACATAGCGGCTATATCTCCATTCCGGTAAGGAAACATTTAGGTTGATACCATCAGGCACAACTTGAAGCGCTACGGCTTTACCTTTTACATCTATCTTGGTTAAATCTGCTTGTCCGGCTTTCCCTATATAAAGAATGGGTGCATTAACTTCTGCGGGTGCAATTTGAGTAATCAACGCATCGCGCCAAAGCGTTAATACTTTATCTCCTATTTGAATGTTACTTGAAGGTGAAATGCGATGCCGCATAAGTGAAAAAAATTGAAAGTAAGTACCATCATCACCGGCTGGCGTAAAGCCTTCTTCTTGCATGCGCTTTGCGGTCCACATAGCAGCCTTAAGTTCATCAATCGTTCCACCATCTCTCCCTCTAAAATGAGCCCCAGCTTGTGCAAATAAATCATCACGTAAATCTTTTACGGTGATGGAAGAAAGTGCAGGTGGTTTTGATGCATTTACTTTTTTGGATGATTGTGCATGAGTTCCTATCGAAGCGAGGAGCATGAGAAGAATAAGCAGGTATTTATTTATCATGATAAGATTTAGAAAGTCTAATTATTTATCTATTTAACTATAACTCTTACACAGCAAGGGACGGTAAGACACATGCTTTATATGGTGAATCCATTTGTCGCTGAAGCGGTTATTAGTAGGAAGTAATTCTAAAACCATTTAATGGTCATGTCAATTAGTTTTTGTTTTGATTTAGTGTAGGGCGGTGTTAAACTATCCAATGCATTGAATGGCGACCATTGTTTTAACACGCCTCTTGCATTTGAAAATTCCTCAAATCCAAAAATACCGTGCGACTTTCCAATGCCACTATTGTTTGATCCGCCAAAGGGAAGGTTTGGATTGAAGAAGTGAATTCCATTATTATTGATACACGTTCCGCCCGCACGGGTATTGTTAATGATCCGCTCAACATTTTTACTATTCGAACTATATATATAAAGTCCAAGGGGTTTCTCTTTCGAGTTAATTTTATCAATAGCTTCTTGTAAGTTAGAATAGGTAAAGAAAGGCAGGATTGGGCCAAAGATTTCTTTTTCCCATAAGTCGGCATTATCAGGTACATCGGTCATAATGGTGGGTCCGAAGAAATCTTGCGTGCCATCAATTTTACCGCCATGCGACACCGTAGCACCTTTCTCGAGAGCATCTTTGAAGTAGCTTTCAATCCGCTGAAAATGTTTATGATTCACAATGCGATTGTATGAATCAGATGCTGTGGCATCATCACCGTAAAAGGATTGGAGTGTTGATTTAAGTTCATTCATAAACTTTTCGGCAACGGATTTATGCACTAGTACATAATCAGGCGCAATGCAGATTTGTCCGTTGTTCACCCATTTTCCAAAAGCGATACGCTGCGCGGCTACTTTCAGGTTAGCAGTTTCATCTACAATGGTAGGGGACTTGCCACCTAACTCAAGAGTAACCGAAGCTAAGTTATCAGCGGCCGCCCGCATCACTACTTTACCAATCTCTGGCGCTCCGGTAAAAAAGATGTGATTAAATGGAAGTTTTAACAATTCAGTAGAGACAGTTGCATCTCCTTCTACTACGGCTATCTCTGCTTCATCGAATAATTCATTAATGATTTTTTTCATTAATGCCGAAGCATGTGGAGTATGTTCAGAAGGTTTTATCATCACGCAATTGCCAGCAGCAATAGCAGAGATCATTGGGCCGAACGTAAGGTTGAACGGAAAGTTCCAAGGTGCGATAATGAGAACAACTCCCTTAGGCTCGTAATGGATATAGGAACTTGTGCCCATTTGCGCCATGGGAGTAGCAACCTTACGAGGACGCATCCAACTACTTAAATGAGATTTTGCGTGTTTGAGTTCGGAAGTGATTGGATAGATATCACCAAGATCCACCTCAGCGGGCGGTTTTTTGTAATCGTTGTACAAGGCTTCGTGAATTTTTTCTCTATACCTTAATACTGCCTTGTGAAGGTTATCAAGTTTTTGTTTGCGTTCTTTTGCTGATATATCGGCAATTTTCTGTTGATTAGATTTTTGGAGTTGAAATATTCTTTCCACTTCAATTCGAACATTGTTTTGAGGTGGGGCAATTTTTTCATTAATCATAGTTGTGGATTTTGTGTTTTGACGAAACTCCGATTTAAGTGGATTTAACACTCGCAGAAATAGTTAACTAAATATAATGAAAAGATGACAAAGACAAGGGTTGCAGGTTAAGCTCTAAATAATAGTATTATGAAGCTAGTATCATGATGTGAATGCACTAAGTCTATTTGGAAAAATTTAATAAGGATGTTACTGATTTTATATAGTCAACTTCCCCATGGAGTTCAGGTCTGGCAGGAATTTATTTAACTAATCAAACAAAAGCGTTCCAAAGTTTTCAATGTCGTGAAAGGTAGTTTGGATAGGTTGCCATGTCCATGTGGTAATGCCAGTATCATAATCAATCCGATAACTGTTCATCCGCCAGGTAGTTCCTTTTTTGGGTGGCACGTTTTCAAGCGGGGCGAGCAGGGTAAAGGGAATAAAGAATTCGGCATACCAGCCCGTTACCTGCTCGCCTTGTTTTACGATTTTTGTTGCGTGACGCGTCAACCGCTCGTCTTGGTAATGCCAGGGAATCCATCCAAGAAATTTTCCATTTAGTTTTGGCACCATCAACACCAATTCATAATTCAAGGGGGATAATTCGTACTCAAAATAGATTGGATGATTTTCATTTGTCCAGAAAAAAATCTCTACCACATCTTCGTTATACAAATCGGCATGTTGTTCGGTAAGGGTTGCCGTGATTTTTTCATCCTCGCACCAATACAAGGCATAGATTCCGGTAGCTGAGTACTGCAACTTTACCTGTGTTTTGTAGTTTACTGACGAACCACTGCGTTTTGTAAGTGTTAGCCATTGAATGCTTTTCCATGTTTCGTTAGTTCCATCACCGGTTATTTCAAAGTCTTTCGTTTGTGCGATCTTCAAAATCGCTTGCTTACCGGCAGGAGAACTTTCTTGGGCTATCGCCAAACTTGGGAGTGATATCATGAGTAGTAGAAAACTTTTAGTAATCATCAGGTTTATGCTATTGGTTAGTCTTTCAGGTAGAAAATAACTATTTTCAACTCAACAATCAATAATTATGAAAAAGTCAATTTTCACAATCTTAGCTCTAATATATATTGTTTCTATTGGAGTGGCACAACCTAAAGCTGATGCGTTGCGCATTATTATGATTGGTGCTCACCCCGATGATTGTGATGGAGATAGCGGAGGCACTGCCATCCTCTTCTCCGCAATGGGACATGCGGTGAAATTTGTTTCAGTTACTAATGGAGATGCCGGACACCAAACAGAAGGGGGCGGTGCGCTAGCCAAACGCAGGATGGCCGAAGCGAAAGAAGCGGGCAAACGATTTGGCGTAACCTACGATGTACTCGACAATCACGATGGCGAACTAATTCCAAATCTGGATGTGCGATTGCAAGTCATCCGTAAAATTCGCGAATGGAATGCCGATGTAGTGATAGCTCCGCGACCAAACGATTACCATCCAGATCATCGATACACCGGAGTTTTAGTTCAGGATGCTGCCTACATGGTTGGAGTACCCAACATTGCACCCGATACACCGCCCCTTCGAAAAAATCCTGTTTTTCTATATTACCAAGACTACTTTATTCGACCTAATCCCTTCCGTCCTGATATTGTTGTTGACATTACTACCGTTTTTGATAAAAAAATGTATGCGCTTTCTGCTCATGAGTCGCAGTATTTTGAATGGCTGCCATGGATCGGTGGTTATGCCAATGAAGTTCCGACTTTGAAAACGGAAAGACTTGGCTGGTTGACAAAAGTTCAAACTCGTGTCATCAGCCAAGAATTAAAACAGGCGGTGGAAAAATGGTATGGAAAAGAGCGCGCGGCTGCCGCCAAACATATTGAGGCTTTTGAAATCTGCGAGTATGGCACACAGCCTACACCTGATGACATTAGACGATTGTTTCCAATGCTTGGAAAATAACCTGAAAGATTTAGCTGATATTAATACTTCAGTTATAGGGCGGTATCGAATAAATTCTGATGAATTAATTACCAACCTTAATCATCTGCAGACAAACTGGATTAGGAATCGAGATTTCAGTTCCTGACGGTGAGATTAATCCGGTCTTGCTATCACGTTTAAATACTACAATATTATTTGTGAATTGATTTGCAACTAATAAGTAATGACCCGTTGGATCGATCATGAAATTCCTTGGATGCTCACCTAATGTAGAATGAAGTCCGACAAACTCTAATGTTCCTTTTTTTGAATCGATGGAAAATATAGCAATGTTATTTTCCTTAGCGCGATTGGAAGCGTATAGAAATTTTCCATCTGGTGAGATATGTATATCAGCACTACCAAATGGACCGGCATTTGATGACTCATGCGTTGCGATTCTTTGGATAGGTGTCATGACGCCTTTGCTATAAGCATAACTTGAAACCATGCCGCTTAATTCTTCAATACAATAAGCAAATTTTTTATTGGGATGAAAGGCAAGGTGCCGCGGGCCACTGCCGGGTGTTAGCGTTACATCACCGGCTGCAAATTTTTGCAACGGTTCTTTTTTTGATGGATCAAAAGCGTAACACCAAATCTTGTCGGAGCCAAGATCAGGCATAAAAACAAAATCATTTTGTGGTGAGAAGATGGTGCTGTGAATATGAGATTTTTCTTGCCGGCTTTTGTTAACGCTACTGCCGGTGAATTGAAAAACTTGCGCAGGCTTTTGGAGAGCACCATTTTCTTCAACACCAGCAATAGATGCACTGCCACCACTATAATTTCCATTAACAACCCATTTGCCTGATTTATTAACCGCGATATAGCAAGGATTATCACCACCACTTGAGACTTTATTTAAAAGTTTCAATCCACCGGTGTTCTTGTCGAATTGAAATGCGCTTATGTTTCCGTTCTCTGAGATTTGTGTTTCAGTGCACGCATACAAGTATTCACCTTTTGGTGATAGAGCCAGATAGGAAGGATTTATAACACCTTCTGCATTATTCACGAAAGTTAATTCACCCGTCTTACTATTAAATTTGTAAACATAAATTCCTTTATCAGGTTTAGCCTGAGTATATGTTCCTATAAATAGATAAAATTCTTGAGCTAATACCATTTGATTGCTAAACATTAGTGAGGCAAAAATGAAAAGTATTCGAAGATTTAAAGTTGAAAATCTGAGCATGGTTATATGGGTTGAGGTAAACAGATTTTATTTTTTAAGTCGATTGTAAATCTCCAAACATACCCACGCATCGGTAGCGGCATAGCTGATTTGTTTTTCATTCAATGTTTCAGCTTCCCAATTACTTGTCTGGGCGCTTTTGGAAATTCTGATTCCCAATAAAAGTGCTGCCAATTTTTTCACACTCTCCACTTCCAGGCCAGCTTCTTTGCTCATTTGCGCCAACTCAATAAATCCGGCTGGTTCGTAATGTTTCAATCGTTGCAAGCCTTTAATATCATCGCGTAACGCAACTCCGGCCTTCAATATGTTTTCATTCTCTAAAAAATTGATGATAGCCGAGTGCATACCTGTTTGCTTAAGGCGAATAAGAAAAACGGTATCTGCCAAAGCGATTTGCATGAGCGATACTTTGTTTTGATGCCCGCTCACAAACACAGGCTTTGTCTCGGTATCAAAACCGACAATAGCGTGTTTGTTTATCTCGGCAAACACGCGAGGCAGATTTTTTTCTTCTGAAACCACTACAACCTTTCCTTCGAAAGCACCAAGCGGAAGCTCAGTGATTTCTTCGTGGGTAATGGTAGTGCGTTGGTTACTCTTTGGGGTCATCAAGCCTGCGAATCTTAAAGTTGAGGTAAGCCTGTAAAATAGTCATTAGCGGACTGATCAAACAGAAAAAAGTATAGGGTGCATAAACCATAGTAGCAACGCCCAGCACATTGGCTTGTGTAGCTCCACAGGTATTCCATGGAATTAAAACGGAGGTTACTGTACCAGCATCTTCTAATGTTCGACTTAACACTTCAGGTTTTAAACCACGCTTACGATAGGTGTCAGCATACATGCGACCTGGAACGGCAATGGCCATGTATTGATCAGAAGCTGTAAAGTTGAAGAAGATACACGTTGCGGCAGTGGATGCAACCAGAGAACCTGTTGAGTGCGCGAACTTTATAATTTGTTCAGCAATGGCTTTTAATAATCCACATGACTCCATTACCCCTCCAAAAATCATAGCACACAAAATCAGCCAGATTGTATTTAACATGCCACTCATACCTTTTGCGGTAAGCAATTCCGTAATCATCGGGTCGCTGGTTTGTATATTAATTGAGGTTGTCATCGCATTCATCACAGCAATGAAGGATGCTTTCAGATAATTTCCTTGAATCCCGGAAACTTGTTCGATGATTTGTGGCTGAAAGATGATGGCAGCAATTCCTCCCAATAATGCACCGGCAAGTAATGCCGGCAATGCCGGTACTTTTTTAACAATCATCACAATAACCAAAACTGGAACAATGAAAAGGAACGGATTCAAATTGAATTTATCTTCTAATGCTAATAGAACAGATGAACTATCGGCAGCTGCCTGAGTGGTGTCTAATGTGAATCCCCATATAAAAAAGATAATGAGCGTGATCCCCAACGTTGGGAACGTAGTCCACGCCATATATTTAATGTGTGTGAATAAATCCGTACCTGCCATAGCAGGGGCAAGGTTGGTAGTGTCAGAAAGCGGTGACATTTTATCGCCAAAGTACGCACCCGAAATTATGGCTCCGGCAATCACACCTTCGCTGATGTCAAGGGCTCTTCCAATTCCCAATAGGGCAATGCCAACCGTAGCTACAGTTGACCATGAGCTTCCTGTAGCAATGGATACTATTCCGCTAACAATGCATGCGGCAACTAAAAAAATGGTGGGGTTTAAAATTTTTAATCCGTAGTAAATCATGGATGGCACAATGCCGCTAAGCAACCAGGTGCCCGACAACGAGCCAATTGCCAGAAGAATCAGCATAGCAGCCATTGCCGAACTTATACTCTTTACAATGCTTCCTTCAATTTCTTTCCAGGTGTAGCCCAGCCGAAAGGATATAATACCTGCCGCACCTGCTGCAAGTAGCAAAGCAATCTGATTGGCACCTGTGATCGCATTTGACCCAAGAACAATTACATTGATGGTGAGTAAAAAAATCAGTATCGCGATAGGAATAAGGGCAAGGAAGAAGGTGGGCTGCTTTTTTGTAAGGTCCATTAGCGGTCTATTAAAAAGTCAAGGTAAGAAGGGGATTTCTTAGAAAGAAGAAGTTTTATAAATAACTCGTATTTGGAGATTGAACTTTTATGAAGGCTATCATTATATAAATTAAAAATCGTAACTCGTATTTAGTTCAAACTAAATTTTTTTGATATGATGGATGCTGCCAAAATACTGGAAAAAGCAAAACATTCAGCTTTTTATTTGAAAGTATTGAATTGGTCGCTAAATAGGATGGTTCCGTTTAATAAACCGCACGGTTTTAGGATTTTAAAAATAGAAGATTATAGGTTAACAACTCTTATACCTTACAGACGAAGTAATTTTAACCACATTCGTGGACTACATGCCTGTGGCCTTGCGACAATATCAGAATTTACAACTGGTTTCTTACTGTTGAGTAGTTTGGATATGAAGAAGTATAGGATGATTATGCAGCGCCTAGAAATGAATTATCATTATCAGGGAAAGATGGATGCCGTGGCCGAGTTTTCCATTTCGCAAGAATGGTTGAATGAAAAAGTGATTTTACCTTTGCAAACTCAAGAGTCGGTGGTGGTGCCTTGCGAAATAAAAATTCATGATGTGAAAGGAAATCACCTTACAACCGGTTTGGTATTTTGGCAGTTTAAAGATTGGAGCAAGGTTAAAACCAAAGCTTAGTTTATTTTTGCTCTGTTTGAAATTTTACCTTCATCATACTGCAGATTTAAGTTCACCTTTTTTACCGGGTGCTCAATATTTGTTTAACGATCCAAGGCATCTGCTACTTCAATCCAAAAAAGGCTGGCATGTGTTTGAGTATCGCGAAATAAAATCAGACAAAGTAAGCGCGCGAATTTCTTTTCAGGTCAAAGCTGAAGAAGCAAGTAGTCCGTTACGTGCACCATTTGGTGGTGTTGAGATTTACAGAAAGCTTAGTCAAAAGCAACTAGAAGACTTTGTAATTCAAATTCAGCAGAAGTTGATACAAAGGGGTGTAAATAAAATCGTAATTCGTAATCACCCCGATTTATACAATACAGGCCTGGTACATCTTTTAAAGGATGCGCTATTGAATTCTAAATTTGCACTCAATGAGGAGATTTCCAGTATCATTTTAGTTGACGAGAAACTTTATCGAAGAAAAATCAAAGTTTCGGAAAGACAAAAATTGATAAAAGCGGCAAAACTTTTTCACGTTGAGCAGGTTGATAAGAGGCAACTTAGTAAGTTGTATTCTTTTATTGCTTCCTGCCGGAAGGAGCGCAGCCAATCACTCTCTATGACATTGCCTCAATTGAAGAAATTAGTGTTAGTATTTCCTGATCAACTTTTGTTTTTCAAGGTTGGAATGGAATCAGAAATTAGTGCAGCCGCTATTGTGATTCGCGTAAACAACCAAATTCTTTACACATTTTATTATGGGCATGCCAAAGTTCATAATCGAATTAGTCCGGTGGTTTTTTTAATCTCAGGAATTTATGAGTATGCTTTAAAACATAAGTTCTGCATGATTGATTTGGGCACTTCGATGATAGATGGAAATGTAAATAAATCGCTGCTTCATTTTAAAACAAGCATTGGGGGAGTTGTAACAAGCAAATCGACATTTACCAGCGCGTTATGAGTTCGCCTCTTGTTACTATTATTTGTGTTTGTTATAATCAAGCTCGGTTTGTTGCTGAGGCTTTAGATTCAGTGATGGTTCAAACTTATAAGCCTATTGAGCTGATCGTGATTGATGATGGAAGCACAGATGACAGTGTGAAAGTTATTAAACGCTGGATAGCAAAGCATTTGAAAACAACACTATTGGTCAATGCATCAAACCTTGGCTATTGTAAAACGTTTAACAAAGCATTTCATATTTCAACGGGTGCGTTTTGTATTGATCTTGCTGCCGATGATGTGTTGTTGCCTGAGCGGGTTGCGGTTGGAGTAAAAGCACTTGTAGAATCAGGACTAAATTATGGAGTAACTTTTTCTGATGCCGAGCACATGGATGAACGGGGTAATTTGCTAAGACTTCATTCGGATAAGCACCCTCATAACACAATCCCTAGTGGGGATATATACAAGGATGTAATTGGTCGGTATTTTATTTGCTCACCTACTATGATGTTTCGCAGATCAGTAATTGATGAGTTAAATGGTTATGATGAGTTACTATCCTTTGAAGATTTTGATTTTTGGGTTCGAGCTTCCAGAGAATTTAAATTTATTTATACACCTCAAATTCTGTTAAAGAAGCGCTCAGTTTTAAATTCGATGTCTAAAAATCAGTTTAAACGAAATGGTGAGCAACGCTGGTCAACCTTTAAAGTTTGTCAAAAGATAAAAAGCTTGAATAGAAACTCAGAAGAAAATGCTGCTTTGAAACAGAGAGTGCGGTATGAAATAAAATTGTCTTTGAAGTTGTTAGATATTCGATTGGCGTTCGCTTATTACAAATTGCTTCAATCCCTTTAACAATCTACTTTCTATTATCCTCCCCCAGCATCATGCTCAAATAACTATCGTATCTGCTCGGGGCGATTAAGTCTTTTTCAAAGGCATCTTTAACAGCGCATTTCGGTTCATGAATGTGCAGGCATCGTGAACCGAATTTACATTCAAGCCGCAGACTTCGCATTTCAGGAAAGTAATCTGAAATTTCTTGTTGCGCCATATTAACCAAACCCCACTCTTTGATTCCCGGGGTATCGATAATGAAGGTGCGCGCATTTACTTCTAACATCTCGGCAAAGGTAGTGGTGTGAGTTCCTTTTTCTGAGAAGTTTGAGATGGCGCCTGTACTCTGTTTGAAAGTGGGTGACAACCGGTTAAGCAAGGTTGATTTACCTACACCCGAATGTCCTGCTATTAGTGTAACTTTTCCGCTAATAATTCTTTCAACTATTTCAATGTCATGATCTTCGTGTGCCGAAATGGATTCGGTCAACACACCTATGCTTTGATAAAGAGTAAGAATATGTTCTAACTCTTCTGCTTCTTTTTCATTCAGCAAATCTTTTTTGTTAAAGAGAATGACTTGTGGAATCCGAAACGACTCTGCTGAAACTAAAACCCGATCGATAAAACCCAATGATGTACGTGGCTGTTTCAGGGTTGCCATGATCAATACCTGATCGATATTAGCAGCCAATACGCTCGAATGCGCGGTACGCTTAACGGACTGCCGAAGCATGTGATTATCGCGCGGCAGAATTTCAGAGATAATGCCTTCATTTTTATCAATTTCAAAAACAACCCGATCGCCCACAGCAATGGGATTGCTTTCTTTAAATCCTTCAAGTCTTAATTTTCCACGAATCCGGCAAGCATATTTCTTTTGGTCTTCTCCGGTAACTTCATACCAAGAGCCTGTTGATTTCAATACCCGACCGATCATGAAGGAAGAAGTTTGTTGCAGTAAGACATAATCTTCTCAGTCGCGCCAAGATTTTCGACTACATACGATTTCGTCACTTCACAAGCTAATAAATAGTTTTCAGGTCGGCTAATCATGAGTTCATAGTTTGATTTTAATTCAGAATAATCACTCACGGCAAAAGCCCCGCCTCGCATTATAAGTTCTTTAGCTTCTTCGAATTTTTCATAATTTTTGTCTCCAAAGAAAATAGGCACACCATAGCATGCGGCTTCCAAAATGTTGTGAAGACCTTTTCCATAGGCACCGCCTACAAAAGCGAACTCTCCATATCGGTATAAACTCGACAGCATGCCCACATTATCAATGATTAGCACATTGTACGTGTTGAGGTGTTGTCTGGTTTTTGAGAAACGAACACTTTTAACATGAATCGAGGTTTCAATTTCTTTTAAGAATTTCTCGTTGATCTCGTGAGGTGCGATGATAAATTTTATTAAACCTTTATTCTCATTGATAAAAGGGGCTAGTACTTCCAGGTCTTCAGGCCAAAGACTTCCAATAACAAACATTTTATCATTGTCTTTAAACTGTTGGGCAAGATCAATTAAATTAGAGTTTTGGGTTATATCATGCACGCGATCGAAACGGGTATCTCCAGAAAGGGTTGCGTTTTCAATTCCAATTTGCTTAAGTAGTTCGATGGATTGACGTGTCTGAACAAAAAGATGATTGAAGTATTTTAAAATTCTGCGGAAGAAACCACCGTATGATTTGAAGAAAATTTGATCCTTTCTAAAAATGCATGACGCAGAGATGAGTGGAATAGCCTTTGTGCTTAATTCTTTCGAATAGTGAAACCAGAATTCGTACTTAATAAATACGGCCAGCGTTGGTTTTGTGATTTCAATAAAGCGTTTTGCATTGCTTGCCGTGTCCCACGGTAAATAAAAAATATAGTCGGCACCCGCATAGTTTTTTCTAACCTCGTAGCCTGAAGGCGAAAAGAAAGTAAGCAGTATTTTAAAATGAGGATGCTGTTTCCTGAACGCTTCCATAATAGGACGACCTTGTTCAAACTCGCCCAAGGATGCGCAATGAACCCAAACCAAAGGCATCGCATTCCCTGCCAGCGAAGTTTCTAATTTTTTAAAAATGCCTTTACGACCATCAACAAAAAGTCGTGCCTTTGCATGAAAGGTTGCTGCTATCGAAAAGAGCAAGCGGATTATAGCAATTGAGATGGAATAAATAAAACTCACTTGATCTTTAAAATTTAATTTGCCACTAAGGCACAAAGACACAAAACTTTTTAATTCGTAATTCTGATGTCATTTTCCTTTAAAGTCCGGCTTTCGTTTTTCAACAAATGCCTGCATTCCTTCTTTTTGATCTTCAGAAGCAAACGTTAGATAGAAATTTTTTCTCTCAAGTGTAAGCCCTTCATCTAAATGCGTTTCAAAAGAACGGTTAATGGATTCTTTTGCCAGTTGAACAGCCACTGGAGAAAGCTGGGCAATCTCCTTCGCTAGCTGAAATGCTTCCTGCAAATACATTTCTTTAGGAACAACTTTGTTCACCAATCCATAAAAGAGCGCTTCTTCTGCAGAAAGAAATCTTCCCGTAAGGACGAGCTCCATCGCTTTTGCTTTTCCAACAGCTTTGGTCAATCGCTGTGTGCCGCCAGCACCGGGTATAGTTCCAATTTTTATTTCGGGTTGTCCGAACTTCGCAGTCTCGGAAGCGATAATCATATCACATGTCATAGCAAACTCACAACCGCCACCCAATGCAAAGCCTGACACCGCTGCTATAATAGGTTTCTTAGTTTTACGAATTTGATCCCAGGTACTAAACTGATCTATCATCAGCATGTCAATAGCCGTTTTGTCGGCCATTTGTTTTATGTCAGCGCCTGCAGCAAATGCTTGTTCGTTACCAGTAATTATAATCACTCTTACCTGATCATTTTTGTCTAGCAATTGCAACGCATCACGCACTTCTTCCATCAACTGCCTGTTGAGTGCATTTAATTCTTTGGGGCGATTAAGTTCAATGAGCGCGATGTGCAGCTCTTTTTGTTCGGTAACTTTTATGAATTCCATGATAGAAATCTTTTTTGGCAAAGTTAAAGATTTCTATTGGGCTGGCTTGAAAAAAGAAAGGCCGCCTCTCGTTTAAGGCGACCTTTTCTAACCAAAAGGCGGATAAAAAAATGTGCTATGCAAGTTTAGATACTGCAGAATTCGTTCATGTAACCCAGCCTGTTTAGTTTTGAACTATGAAGGTATTGTTTGTGTGTCTTGGTAATATCTGTCGCTCTCCTATGGCAGAAGCTATTTTTAATCATAAAATCAAAGAATTGAAGTTAGAAGATGGCTTTCAGTCAGATTCGTGTGGAACCGGTAATTATCATGTGGGGGGCCTTGCTGACCATCGCACGATCTTTCTATTAAAGAAGAGTGGAGTTGAAATAAATCATGTTGTTAGACAATTGCAGGACGAGGATTTAGAAGAGTTTGATTATGTGATTGCGATGGATAAAAATAATCATAACAATATTATGCGATTGCCATCGGCCAATAAGTATGCTGACAAAGTTAAGTTGATGCGTGAGTATGATCCAAAAGGTTTGGGCGATGTACCTGATCCATATCATGGTGTAGAACGCGACTTTCAGGAAGTTTTTGAAATCTTAGATCGGTCTATTGATTCGTTTGTTGCTGATTTGAAATCACAAAATGTTTAATATTACTCTGCCTTTTTTACCACAGAGTTCACAAAGAAAACTTCACAAAGGATACTATAGTTTCGTTGTGCCCTTTGTGCAACTTCTGTGCGCTTTGTGGTAAAGTGTTTGACCAACACTAATTTTTAATTAACACCTGTAACGTTGAGCGCGAGGATTGTTCCAAAATAACTCCCGGCTTGGTGCGGTACTCATTAAAAGTTATAACATCATAATTTTTTACGGTTACTAGTGTAAGCCCTATATTATAATACACTTCAAAATCTTTGCTAAGCATTGAAATTAGTTTTAAAATTTTGGAGTCTTGAAAATCGACACAAAACGAAAATGAGATAGCAGAGTTTTGCATTACGTTTATGCGCGTGTTTGTTTGTGACAGCGCAGTAAAGATGGAGCTCATTTGTTGCTCGTTGATAAACGAGTAGTCAGTTACCTTACAGGAGATCAAACACTGATTGTCTTTGAACACAATCAATTGCGGTAACTTTATAAGTTTGCAATCATGAATGATTGTTCCTGGCAGCGTTGGGTCATCAAAATTCTTTACTAATAATGGAATACCTGCATTGGCTAAGGGCTTAATGGTTTTTGGGTGAATGACAGAAGCTCCATAGTAGGTCATCTCGGCAGCCTCCTGATACGGTAACTCATCAAACACGATAGCGGATGGCAATCGTTTAGGATCAGCACTCATTACACCGGGCACATCTTTCCAGATTGTAACCGATTTTGCTTTCAGGCAGGTAGCAAATATGGCGGCACTGTAATCCGATCCTTCGCGCCCAAGCGTTGTTGTAGTTTTATTTTGTGTTCCGCCAATAAATCCTTGTGTGATTAAAATTTTACGCTGAAGTTTTTCCTTTAGTGTTCCGATCGATACGCTGGTTTTTTCCCAATCCACTTTTCCTTCGCGATACCTTTCATTCGTATGGATGTAGTTTCGGGCATCAAGCCATTCACTAGCAAACCCTTTCTGTTGCAGGTATTTGTTTACGATAAGGGATGATAAAACTTCGCCCTGCGAAACAACCTGATCGTAAACCTGATCATAATCTCCCCCTTTGGTTAAGGTTGAAATAAGTTGATCGAATTGATTTTCAATAGAAGTATTAAATTCAATATCGGCAATCTCAAGTTTCTCAATAATATTTTCATGATAGCGCCTGATAGTTGTTAGAACGGGCTGATAATCGATTGCGCGCTGCGCTGCTTCAACAACTTGCTCAAGAGCATTGGTTGTTTTGCCCATGGCCGAAACAACTATTAATATTTGCTCAGGTGTAAACTGTTTAATAATGGTTGCCACATTTTGAATGGCTAACACATTTTTTACCGAGGCTCCTCCGAATTTAAAAACCCTCATAACTAAAGTTTATTGATTTCAATCGTTTGCAATGCTATATTTGAGCCTTTCTGCGGCTGCTGGGGCGAATTTAATAATCGCGTGGCCAATCACCGCTCGAAAAAACTATTTCATGGAAGCCTCACGCATCGCATTACCCATAGGAACCGCTCTGGATCGATTTATAAAAAACAACCAGGATCAATTTCAATATGCAAGTGGCGAATTATCGCAATTGCTCCGCGATATAGCCTTGGCTTCAAAGGTAGTGAACCGCGAAATCAACAAAGCAGGACTGATAGACATTATGGGCGCTATGGGTTCGCAAAATTCGGGGGGTGAACAGCAGCAGAAGTTAGATATCCTTGCCAACATCCGCTTTACGCGAGCCTTAACCAAAGGCGGTGAAGTGTGCGCCATAATTTCGGAAGAAACCGAGTCGTATGTTGACTTGAATAATGAGGGTAATTATGTAATTGCTATCGATCCGCTCGATGGATCATCGAACATTGATGTAAACGTTTCGATTGGAACCATTTTTTCTATTTACAGGCGCGTGAGTCCGGTTGGGCAACCCATTCAACAAGAAGATATTTTACAGTCGGGAGGCGAACAAGTTGCCGCAGGGTATATTTTATATGGATCGTCAACCATGTTGGTTTATACAACCGGGCATGGGGTAAACGGATTTACGTATGAGAGCACGTTGGGTGAGTACGTGCTATCGCACCCAGATATGTCATTTCCGGAAACTGGAAGAATCTATTCGATTAATGAAGGCTCCTCCAATTCATTTTCAGAGCCTGTTAATTCCTATATTCAGTTCTGCAAGGATGAAAATTATACGGCTCGCTATATCGGTTCTTTGGTTGCCGACTTCCACAGAAATTTATTGAAGGGTGGTATCTATATCTATCCGGCCACAGCCAAAGACAAGAAAGGAAAGTTGCGTTTGATGTATGAGTGCAACGCCCTTGCCTTTATTGCCGAGCAAGCAGGCGGCAAAGCAACGGACGGGGTAAATAGAATTTTAGAGATTAAACCGAAAGACCTGCATCAACGCACTCCTTTTTATGTTGGCTCAAAAAAAATGGTGGAGAAGGCAGAGAGTTTTATAGGGTAGGAAAATAGTTTTTAAGACTGGTAGCTGTTCATTATTTGAAAACTTATCGAGCGAAAATTAAAATAGATATTTTTTTTAATGACTAACAATATAAAGCCACTAGGTCAAAAAGCATACGGTTCTATTCCTCATTTGCCGTACAGTCGTTTAGGAACTGGCGACCATCACATAGAAGTAGCTCAAGCATTAATTGCAACTAAGCAAGCGCGGGATAGGAATGATTTAATTATTGTTCAGGAAAAACTGGATGGCTCAAATTGTTCTGTTGCAAAAGTAGAGGGTCAAATTTTAGCTTTAGGAAGAAGTGGCTACTTAGCTGAAACTTCGCCCTTTGAACAACATAAACTTTTTGCAAAATGGGTCTTATCTCAAGAGGATAGATTCTCCAAATTGTTAAAGGAAAATGAAAGAGTTTGTGGTGAATGGTTGGCGCAGGCACATGGAACAGTTTATCATTTAACACACGAACCTTATGTGGTTTTTGACCTGATTACTAAATACGAAAGAGAAACTTACCATAACTTTTTACTTCGTGTTTTGCCACTGAGTTTTGTTGTTCCTAATCTTGTGCACATTGGCCAGCCTTTATCAATTGAAAATGCATTAAAACGAGTTGAAGTTAGCGGCCATGGTGCAATTGATGAAGTGGAAGGTGTTGTGTATAGAGTTGAAAGAAATGGTCAAGTCGATTTCCTTACGAAATTTGTAAAACAATCGAAAGTCGATGGAAAATATTTACCTGAAAAAAACAATGGTAAAACAATTTGGAATTGGCGAGATATCTAAGGTTGCAGCATAACCTTGGCACTGCGCCTGAGCATTTAATAGGGCTTACCAAGAATCTATCTGTTGGGCACTGTTTTTATAGCACGGCAATCATATTACCTGCCCAAAGCCAATTGTTATTTTCGAAACCGTCTGGATAAACAGCATATATCGTATCACCCACTTTATGTTCGGATTTTAGCAAATCTACTAATGTAAAAGAATGTTGAATGCTTTTTGAAAATAAGATTGTTTCTATTATTTCTCTTTCAATGTTTAGGATTGATAAACGCCTACTTGAGAAATCAATTTCAATAGAGGTTCCACAAATTTTAGCATAGTATTCGTAGAAAAACTTAGATTGAAAGGGGATTTTTGTCATAAATATAGGATGGGTTCAATCGCATATCAAAGATTTAAAGGACATCAAGAAGAATTGCAAACACAAGCTCGTAGCGCGTGGATGCAATTCTAAAAGTTTATGTCTTAGCCTCAGCTCCAGCCTTATCTACAAAAAGTTCGGGAGCGTTTTCCAACAAAACAGAATACCACTTCACCAATTTTTTTATGTCCGAAACATAAACCCGGCTTTCATCAAATTCGGGGAGAACTGATTTCAAAAATGCTTTTAACTCACTATTGTCTGAGTTTGCATCTACGCCAAGGTCGTTATTAAATTCTTTATGGATTTTTTTAAGTACATCTTCCAACGCTGCCGTTCCTTCTTTAGTGGTTGTGTAGATTGAGATTTCGCTAAGCAAGGATAATCGCTGGGTAGCACTAGCTACGATGCGTGTTTTTGTAGCATCTAAAGATTCCAGCAATACACCAGACTTACCAGGCTTTAGCACTTTAAAAAGTCCGCCCTTCCCACTAATCGATGCTATTTCTGATAATTCCATGTTTGATAATTTATTTTGCGCGCAAAACTAAGCATTTTACCTATTTGAGATAATAGCATTGTCTATAAAATCGAGCAGCGAATTTCGTCCCGATTTTTTTTCAGCCGAAGTAATAAACAGCGGGGGCAACTCAGCCCAATCTTCTAATAAACGTTTCTCAATTTTGTTTTTAGATTTTCCCAATTCCGATTGTTTTAGTTTGTCGGTCTTGGTTAATACCAGCGCAATCGGAATTCCGTGTGAGCCCAGGCGTTTGATAAATTCTATATCGTTTGCCTGCGGATCCAATCGCGAATCGATAAGAACAAACGTGCAGTAAAGATTTTCGCGGCCAGCAAAATAAGAGTCAATCATAGTTACCCAATTTTGTTTTATGCTTTTGCTTACGCTGGCATATCCATAGCCCGGTAAATCCACTAAATACCAAGCTTGATTGATCAAAAAATGATTGATAGTCTGGGTTTTTCCGGGGGTAGAGGAAATCTTAGCCAGCTCTTTTCTACCCGTTATCATATTGATTAGCGATGATTTACCAACATTAGAACGGCCGATAAAAGCAAATTCGGGTTTATTAGGTGCCGGACATTTCTCAATCTCTGTATTACTGATTATAAATTCTGCTGATTTGATCTCCATAGTTGCGAATAGGGTACAAAGATGGCTAAACATCTTAATAATGTAATTTGTAAGTACCTTATTACCAGAAATTGCTGATTTTGATCCGTTGATATTTTGCTATTTTGCCTTTATCTTGAAGAAAAACTGTTTTTTAGTGTTGGCAATCAAATTTTAGAATCACATGCAAGGTCTACGCAGTGGTCTTATTTTTTTAATTTTTATTCTTGCTACAATCCAGGGCTGGGCTCAGCAGCAGGATAAGGAACAGGCGCGTCAATACTTTGAAATGGCTACCGAAATAATGGCTGGAACAAAGGCTATTGATGATGCACGCGAGTTAATGATTATTGCTGCTAATTATGACACTACGAATATCAAGGCAAACACTGATGCCGGACTCATGCATCTGGCAACAATTCAAAAAGACCAAGCCGTAAAATACCTGATGCGTGTATTTAGGTTGAACCCAAATTTTAGATTTGATCTGGAGTATCAGATTGCGAGAAGCTATCAATATGGTTTGCAATTCGATAAAGCTATTGATTATTATAATCGTTATAAGATTAAACTTGACCGCAATCCAGGCTATAAGGGAAAAGATAAAGTTGAGGCAAAGGATTTAACAAGGCGCTTAGAAGAATGCGCGAATGGAAAAGAACTTGTGAGCGATCCGAAACCATTTTCAATCACTAACCTGGGTCCTGAAATTAATTCGGAGTTTGATGATTATGCACCCGTTGTAAATGCGGACGAAACAGAAATGATTTTTACATCCCGCAGGCGCGATGGAAACTTAAATGAAAACGTAGGGGAGGATAATAAACCCTTTGAGGATATTTTTATCAGCAAGAAAGAAGGTGGTGCATGGCAACCTGCTCAAAATATCGGAGTTAGTTTAAATACACGCTTTAATGATTCTAACCTTACCTTATCGCCTAACGGAAACATTCTTTTTATTTATAAAGATGGCGTAGGCGATGGCGATATACTTTTGAGCACACGCCAACCTGATAACACGTGGGCCAAGCCCGTTGCAATACCGGGTGTTGTTAATTCCTCTTTTTATGAATCGTCCATAACAATTACCAAGGATGAGTTAACCATATTTTTTGCCAGCGAACGGCCGGGTGGGTTAGGCGGGCTTGATATTTACTCCTGCACAAAAGATAAGAAAGGAAACTGGACGAATGTAAAAAACTTAGGACCTGGTGTTAATACTGAATATGATGATGATGCACCATTCATAGATTATGATGGTAAAACACTTTATTATAGTTCAAAAGGTAGAAGGGGCATGGGCGGCTTTGATATTTTTAAAACCACGCTTATGAATTTAGAAAAGAAGGAGTGGACTGAGCCTGAAAATGTTGGGTATCCGATTAACACGCCTGATGACGATGTGTTTGTTGTGGGCACCGGCACAGCCAATAGGTTTTACTTTTCCTCCGTGCGCGATGGCGGCTACGGCTATTCAGATATTTATCTGATCTCAGATTTGAAAAAAGACTCTGCCGTGGCAAAAGTACCAGAGAAGAAAGGTGTGCAACCCATCCTGTTTATGATTGAAGTTGTAGACGCTGAAACCAAAGAACCTATTGCCGCCACTGCGCGCATGCGCGGAAAAGATAATACTGTAGTAGGTTCTGTTGGTTTAGGTACTGGTTCGTATGAATTTGCAATTATGTCAACCGTGCCTAAGGAGTATATAGTTTCGGTTGAATTAGATGGCTATATTTTCGAGAACGTAAAAGTTTCCTTGGGGCGGGCAACAGAGGAACCACAGACTGTAACTCGTAAAGTTTTGCTTCGCAAAGTGGCAATCGGTGAAGTTTCCGCTTTGCGGCATGTGTTTTTTAATTTTGCAAAAGCGACACTTCAAGAAGCCTCTTTTGATGAATTGAACATGATGGTAACCATGATGAAGCAAAATCAATCGATGCAAGTAGAAATTGGTGGACACACCGATGATGTGGGTTCAGATACATTCAATAAAAAACTTTCGCAACAACGTGCCGATGCGGTTAAGAGTTATCTGACATCGAATGGAGTGCCTGGACGCAGAATTAAGTCTATCGGTTATGGCGAAGAGAGACCACTTTTATCCAACGATGATGAAGCAGGTGGTCGCGAGATTAACCGCAGGGTAGAGTTTAAAGTACTCGCTAAGTAAAACTAAGCCACAGATTTTTATTTAGAAGTTAGCCACAGATTCACTGATTTTTTTTAATCAGAGTGCTTGTATTAACTCTTGTTAAAAGTGCCTTTGAATGGGTAAACCTATTCGCTATAAATATTATTTGAATTTAATCTGTGAATCTGTGGCTAAATATTGATCGATATTATTAAAACCAATCTGGGAATCTGTGGCTATAAAATAGTACTTTTGTGATTCTTCAATTAATCATTTCATTTTGACCGTTGTCCCTTATAAAGAAGATAGTGCCGGCAAAAAACAGCAGGTGGCACGCATGTTTGATTCCATCAGTGGGAATTATGATTTTCTAAATCATTTCCTCAGCTTGGGAATCGATATTCGCTGGCGTAAAAAGGCTGTTAAATTGCTTGCTAGTGGAAATCCAAAAATAATTTTAGATGTGGCTACTGGCACTGGGGATTTTGCCATTGAAACCTTAAAGCTAAATCCTGATCAGGTAATCGGTGTCGACATCTCTGCGGGGATGTTAGATGTTGGGCGAAAGAAAATGAAAGACCGCGGTTATGATCAGAAAATTGAAATGCAATTAGCCGATTCAGAAAATCTTCCCTTTACGGAAAATAAATTCGATGCTGTGATCGTTGCATTTGGTGTGCGCAACTTTGAGAATCTTGAAAAAGGACTGGCTGAAATGCTTAGGGTGTTGAAGCCAGGCGGACGGATGATCGTGTTGGAGTTTTCAAAACCCACCAAGTTTCCGTTCAAGCATGTCTATAATTTTTATTTTAACTTCATTTTGCCTAAAATAGGACGATTGATTTCTCGTGATCCTGCAGCATATACATATTTACCTGAATCTGTTCAAGCTTTTCCTGACGGAGAAGCCTTTACTACCATTCTCGATCGATTAGGATTTAAACAAACTTCATGCAAGCCTCTTACTTTCGGAATCAGTTCTCTCTACACAGGAATAAAATAATCCTGCTGTTTTGTTTGGCGCTGGCTCCTTTAGTTTCGCAGGCGCAGTTTTTCAAGTGGGCACGACAAAATAATCCTAACTATGACGAGCGCCTGATTAGTTATGGATTTATGATTGGCTTGCACACTACAGCGTATCAGGTTCAGTATGCTGACAAATTTGTGACTCCTCAATTTGATACACTCCAATCCGTAATGGCTGAATTTTCGCCAGGATTTTCATTAGGCTTTCTAGTGAACTACCGCATTAATGAGTTTTTGGATTTAAGACTGATGCCCAAGGCTGGGTTTTATACCCACAAACTCAGATATAACTATACTGACGAAACTACCCGTCTTCAGTTTGTAGAAACTACTCACGTAGAATTTCCATTGTTATTAAAATATAAATCTATGCGCAGAGGAAATGTGCGCATGTATATGATTGGAGGAATAACTCCCGGATTAGAGCTTTCGGGAAAAAATGATATTCAATCTTCAACAGCTTCGTTGGACATTCGAAAAAGTAATTTACAGTTAGAAGGCGGCCTCGGGTTTGACTTTTATTTCCCGCTCTTTAAGTTTTCGCAAGAGATTCGCTTTGCGCGCGGGCTAACCAACGTGCTTGGTTCTGATCCAAGTATTTATAAAGATCCACTGCAGCGATTAAATACAAATACTATAGCAGTGTATTTTATTTTTCAATAGGTTTGATTATAGCTTTGGTTGAAATAGCTCAAAAGATAAACCTATAATTCAATTATCATGTTAGAAAAACGAATTGCACTTATTACCGGTGCCACATCAGGTATTGGGGAAGCAACTGCCCGCTTATTAGCCGGTAATAATTTTAAACTCATTTTGTGTGGCAGACGGAAAGATCGCTTACAAAAATTAGCAACAGAACTACAAATCCATACTGAATTAACCACACTTTCATTTGAAGTGCGCAATCAAAAAGAAGTTGCTGCGAGCATTGCATCGTTACCTGCAGCTTGGAAAAACATTGATGTGCTAATTAATAATGCAGGCAACGCGCATGGACTCGATCCCATTCAAACCGGTAGCGTGGATGATTGGGACGCCATGATTGATATAAATGTGAAGGGCTTACTGTATGTCACCAAAGCGGTGTTGCCCGTTATGACTACGCGAAACAGCGGACATATAATAAACATCGGCTCGATTGCGGGCAAAGAAGTGTATGCCAATGGAAATGTTTACTGTGCCAGTAAGTTTGCAGTTGATGCGCTTACCAAAGGCATGCGTATCGATTTGAATGTTCACAACATCAAGGTTACCGCTATTCACCCAGGCTTGGTGGAAACTGAATTTTCGTTAGTACGATTTAAAGGTGATCAAAGCCGTTCAAAAAACGTCTATGAGGGATTTGATCCTTTAGTCGGCAACGACATTGCCGATTTAATTTTGTTTACACTCACGCGTCCGGCTCATGTTGTAATAGCCGATCTTGTTGTGCTGCCTGCAGCACAGGCAAGTGCTACAGTTGTAAAGAAGCTATTCTAATAATTTGATTCTATTTCCTCCTAATCGTACAGCCCGCTGCCCGCTGCATTGCTACATCAATTTTTTGACCAGCTAACAGTTTTTCAATTGCGTCTTTCACAAAGTTTTGTTTTACATCGTTGGCAGCTTGGGGATTGTCATCAATGGCTCCGCTGTAAACAATGGTAAATTTTCCAGCAACCGTTGAAAGTAAAAACACCTCCGGACTTTTGCGTGCGCCAAATGTTTCCATTACTTTTTGATCTTTGTCGGCCAGATACGGTATTGGCAAGTCGCTATAATGAATAGCCATCTGAGCCGCATTTTCTTCAGCCTCCTGATTTGAATTGATAAAAAGGAATTGAATTTTACCTGAATACGAATTCACAAGCATCTTCAACCGATCTTTGTAGTAGTTATCGAACGGACACTCATGACTGGTAAAGACAACAGCGATTCCAGTTGAAGATTTATAATTGCTAAGCGATACTTGCTTACCATCCTTAATATTAGCAAGTGAGAAATCTTTTATTTCTGTTTGAGCGTTTGCAGAGAATGCAACAACTAGCAAGATTCCAATCAATAATTTTTTCATCGTTAAAGTTAATCAGATTTTTCTGATGTTATTTGTATTCAATAATCATACCTTAGTGTAAACTAGCACATAATCAGGCTGCACGCTGTAACTCAATTCCTGTTCTTTACTTTTGCCATTAGAAATAATTTTGCCCTTTAGATCGCCATTTCGCATTAATTCAAATGGAGCTACCAGCAAATGATTTGAAAAAGAAAGGCCACGTTTGCCATACGATTTGTACATAGCCTCTTTAGCGCACCAATAAATACAATGTTTAACTATATCGGTGCCGGCATCTTCAAATTCAGTTGGTGATAGCACCCGATGTGCAATAGTTAAAAGCTTTGACTTTGGTTGTTCTAAATCTATCCCTACTTCATGCATTGAATCAATCTGCGCAGCAACGTACGGGTATGAATGTGACAAAGAAATTGGATACGGATGCTTTCTAAGAAATGGCTTTCCATATTGGTCCTTTTCAATACCAAGAAATTCTAAACCACAATTTTCTACCAAAGTTTTGATGAGCGCGCGACCCGCTAACCACTCTAAACGCTTTGTATAACTTACAATGGTTGAATCTATAATTTCGCCACTTACCTCAGAAAGTTCAGACTCTTGCTCGGTGATAAACCACAATGCCCAGCCACTTTGCTTATCAGTCTTTTGGATTTTTAATAACGGCATTGGTTTCTAAAGCTTATTAATTCAATTTTGACAAAAAATCGGCTAACCGCAATTCAGGTAAAGATAACCATGAATCCCATTCAGGTAGAAAAACTTAAAACACTAACAGGTCATAATGATTGTGTTTACACACTTGCCCCCTCTGGCGAGGAAAGTATTTTCTTTTCGGGTGGGGGCGATGGTATGGTTGTAAAATGGGATTTGAGCAACCCTGAAGAGGGCGAATTGATAGCTCGATTGCCCAACTCTGTGTACGCCTTGCATGCAATGCAAAATTCTAATCTTTTGATTGCGGGTCATAACTACGATGGCATTCATGTGTTGGATTGGAAAACTAAAAAGGAAATTTCCTCACTCAAATTATCGACTGCTGCAATTTTTGATGTCAATTCATTTGAAAATGATATCCTGATTGCTTCGGGTGATGGCACGTTGTGGGTTGTTAATTTTGAATCCCTGACGATCAAGAAGAAATTATTGATCTCGGAAAAAAGTGCCCGCACCTTAGCTATCAATCCTGTTGCTGGAGAAGTAGCTGTGGGCTTTAGCGATAATTTTATTCGAATCTTTTCTTTGCGAGATTATAAGTTAAAGTATGAGATTGATGCTCATTCAAAATCAGTGTTTGCGCTAAGTTACACACATGATTATAATTTTTTAATCAGCGGCTCGCGCGATGCCCGCCTCAAGACTTGGGATGTTAACTCCGGCTATAAGCAAGCGGAAGAAGTGGTTGCCCATCTTTTTGCAATCAATCATATTTCCTTTAGCCCTTCCGGTGAATATTTTGCAACGGCCAGCATGGATAAATCCATTAAGATTTGGAAAGCAGATGAATTGAAGTTGTTGAAGGTAATCGATAAAGGCCGCTATGCCGGTCATGGTACTTCTGTGAATAAACTTCTTTGGACGGATTTCAACAATCAATTGATTAGCGCCAGTGATGATCGCTCAATTTCGGTTTGGGATATAAAAGGACTTAATGGAATAGTCTAAAAAAAATTCCCGCAGATAGCGGTTATCTAACGCTCGCAGATTTGCGCAGGCATGTTCTTTCAAACTGTAACAAAGATAATAGCAACAGATTGGTGAGATCAGCGTGTAGTTAAATCTGCGCTATCTGCGGGAACAAGAATTGACTTCGATATGGATTTATCGACAAAAAATTATACATTTGACTGTGGATTAACGTTTTACTGCTAATTGTGAAAGCATTAGTAGATATTTTTTAGGCTAATACCATTTTTTAAACTTTCAAATTAAACCACGCCCTTATGAAAATCACACCGCTGGAAATTCGTCAAAAAGCATTCGAAAAAGTACTTCGTGGCTACGACAAAGATGAAGTAAACGCGTTTTTACAAACTCTTTCACAAGAGTGGGAACGTTTGATTGACGAATCGAAAGAAGTCCGGATGAAGCAGGAAGCTACCGAGCGCGAAGTTTCAAAATTGAGAGAAGTGGAAAGCTCACTTTATAAAACGTTAAAAACTGCTGAAGATACTGGAGCCAACGTTATCAGTCAGGCCAATAAAACTGCTGAGTTGATTTTAAGAGAGAATCAGATAAAGGCTGACTCTATCCTGAATGAAGCCAAAACAAAATCAAAAAATACGATTGAAGAGGCTGAGATGATTTCGAAGCAGATGTTGGGAGAAATGGAAGAGCAACTTAAAATGCTTGGCCAGCATTACAAAACATTAGAACTACATCGCGATAACTTGCTTTCAGATTTGAAGCGCATGGCTGGCGAAACGATTGATCGTGTTGAGCGCGCAAAAACTGCCGCTCGCGATTTTGATCCTGATCAACACATTGCCTGGGCAAAGCGCGAAAGCAAAAAAGCATTGTTCCCAAATGCTGAGCTTGAAAGTGAAATTAAAAAATCACTACCCACACCAGTTGAGACTGTCAAATCTGTATTAGTAGTTGAAGAGATTCGGGTGCAGCGTTCCTTCTTTGACGATATTCAATGATCGGTAAAGTTGCGTTGGAGGGTCTTGAATTTCATGCCTATCATGGAGTGTATCCCCACGAGCGCTCTTCAGGCAATAAGTTTGAAGTGGATGTATTTGTAGAAACAGAATTTTTGGATTCTGCATTTCACGATGATCTCGCAGGCACCATCAACTATGAAGAACTTTATGCCATTGTAAAAACGGAGATGGCTAAGCCATCCAAACTACTGGAAACAGTTGGTCATGCCATTGCAAAACAATCACTCAACTATTTTAAAGAAGCAAAAAAAGTAGAAGTGCGAATCTCAAAATTCAATCCGCCTATTGGTGGAGTTTGTAAAAAAGCAACGGTTACAGTAAATCAAGTAAAGAGGTAAGCGGTATCTGCTTGGCTCAAGTTTAGCGCTCAACTTTCTTTGCTATTTCTCCTGTGTGAAAATTGTAAGTGGTTAAATCATCTAAATGGATTTATAAATGTAAAATTGTAACTTTAGGGAAACCAAGTGCCATGACTACTACAGCAATTCGCAAAAAACTAATGACATACATTGCCGATGCCGATGATAGAAAAGTGAAAGGCTTGTATTTGCTAGTAGAAGAAGATATAGATAGAAAGGAGCAATTCATACTCTCTGATGCCCACCTGAAAATAATAGAAACAGAAAAAAAAAGCATATAAAGGGAAAGAGCAAATCTTATAGTTGGCCAGAAGCAAAAGAAATAATAAGAGGCAATAAGAAACTATAATGCCAACACTTATCCTTAAGCCCCGTGCTATTCTAATGGCAAAGGATGCTTATATATGGTACGAAACTCAGAGATTTGGTTTGGGTGAAGAATTTCTTGATGAGTTGAAGTCTGCTTATCGGACGATTGAAATTAATCCTTAACGGTATAGAAAACTAAAAAAGAACTTTCGACAAGTTTTACTCAAGAGATTTCCCTTTGTTGTTATTTATGAGGCTCTAAAAGCAGATGTGATTGTGTATGCAGTATTTCATAAAAGCAGAAACCCAAGACAGAAATTTAAAGTCAAGTAGGACTCAACAACTAACCAATGCCATCCTATTCATTAGCTGCTCGCACCTGATCCGCAAACATAAAGCCGCGCGCATCGGCTCCCTCATAAAAATCTACCTCTTTGCCGATAAGGTACATCGTGTGCTTCTTATCCACATGAATGGTTATGTCTTCGAGCGAGTATGTGATGTCAGTCGGTTTTTGTTTATCAAACCCAATAATTAGTGCTACACCCCCACAGCCGCCACCTCGAATTCCAACGCGCAATCCATATTCGACTGGAATGTTTTTGGTAGTCATGATTTTGCGAACCTCAAGTGCTGCACGCGCAGTTAAGCCAACCGGGTTAATTTTTTCGAACATCAGCAGTTATATTGTCGTTAGACTGTCAAAAATATCTAAATTTTAAACACCTTTGAGCTTGATTTAATTCCTATGGAAGCATTAATTGAATTTGGTAAGATACTTATTCCCGCATCGCTTGTATTATATGCGGTTTATCTTACAGTACGGTCGTTTATCACCAAAGAGATAGAATTGAAAAAGCTGGAGATTCGTACCCGAAGCATTGAAACCATCCTACCAGCCAGATTGCAAGCCTATGAGCGCATGACGTTATTTTTAGAACGCATTGCGCCTCAAAATTTGTTGATAAGGCTAAATAACTCTGAGTTTACGGCTCGTATTTTCCAACACGTATTGTTGGATGAAATCAGGAATGAGTATAATCACAATGCTTCCCAACAAATCTATATGAGTGAGGCTGTCTGGACTCAGATCAGGAATGCGAAAGAAGATTTGGTAATTATTATCAACGAAGCGGCCACTACCATGACGCCTGAATCGACAGGAATTGATTTGTCTAAAAAGATCTTTGAGATTGTGATGGATAGAAAGGAAGACCTGATTGCACTTTCGCTTAACGGCTTGCGTGACGAAATTCAACAAACTTTTTAAATGTCAAAGGTTGCATTAGTGGCTGGCTCCACCGGGTTGATTGGAAGTCAACTAGTTGAACTTCTACTGAGTGATTTATATTACTCTAAAGTAATTGCTATTAGTCGCAGGCCATTATCAATAACTCATACTCGGCTGGAGAATGTGTTGATGGAGATTGATCAATTGCCAGATCATAATCAACTTACTGCAGATGATGTTTTTTGTTGTTTAGGCACAACTATGAAGCAAGCTGGTTCTAAAGAAGCTTTTCGAAAAGTTGATTTTGATTTTCCAGTTCAATTGGCAAAGCTTTTAAAAACCAACGGAGCAAAACAATTTTTATTAGTATCCGCATTAGGGTCAAACAAAAACTCAAGCATATTTTATAACCAGGTGAAGGGTGAAGTGGAGGAAGCCATTGCTACCATCGGATACCCAACACTTCATGTTTTTAAGCCTTCGCTATTAACTGGTTCAAGAAAGGAAAAGCGTGCAGGCGAAGATGTTGCTAAAATTGTCTACAAGTATTTGGGATTCTTGATTCCTGAAAAGTATAAAAGTATTGAGGCTATTAAGGTGGCTCGTGCTATGCAGGCTGCGACAAAACAAAGCCAGGCAGGAGTAATAGTTCATGAGTCTGCAAGTATGCAGCATTATTGAGTTATGAACTATCTTCTTGGGTTTATAATTATTTTCTGTTCTAATCCTGGGCTCACTCAAGTTAACAAACTTAATGGAGTGATTACGGATGCTGACACAAAAGAGCCGGTCGCTTTCGCCAATGTTTTTTTTGCTAATACGCGCATTGGTGTAAGTAGCGATGCGGATGGAAAATTTTCACTCAGTGGATTTCCATCAGGGAAATATGACTTAACGGTCACTTTTGTTGGATACACAACCTATCAGCAATCTTTAGAATTTAATGGTAATGAATTCAGACTGACTATCGAACTTGTTCAAAACGAGATTAAACTTAATGAGATTGTTGTAAATGAGGACACAACAGGTTGGGCTGAAAATTTTGAAATCTTTAAGGACAAATTTTTGGGAGAAACAAGAAACTCAAGGCAATGCAAGATTCTCAATCCGAAAAAAATTCATTTGTATTTCGATCGAAAAAGCAATTTGTTGGTAGCTCACGCACGCGAACCAATTCAAATTGAGAATCAGGCTCTAGGATTTAAAATTGATTACTATCTCTACATATTTGAAATGGATTTTCGTTCGGGCAAATTAATTTTTTTTGGTGTGCCAGCCTTTCAGAATTTAACTACCGAAAGAAAATCAGTTTTAAATCGGTGGGAGAAAGAAAGACTCCGCGCATACAATGGATCGATTACTCACTTCATAAGAGCCTTGCGATCTGATTCATTGCGGCAGCAAGGATTTGAAGTACGAAAATTTTATAAAGTTCCTAACCCCGAGCGCCCTTTACGAGAAGTTTTAAATGCTAAGATCAATGAGTTGCGGGCAAGAAATGCTCGGGGAGATAGTTTAGATCATTATCTGAGGCTTCGATCAAAGCCTGAATTGATAGATAGTGTAGGGAAAGCTTTATTGTCAGGATCTGAAATTTTGAATTCTGAACATGAGGTTGTTTATAAGGGAATGTTGAAGGTGGATTTTAAAAAAGAAAAAGAAGAGATTGAATATCTCAGAACGGTTTGGCGCACAGCTGTTAAATGGCAAAGCTCCATAATGATTCTCATGGCACCTACATTAAAATTATATGAGAATGGATATTATGAAGACATTCGAGATGTATATGTAGAAAATTATTGGGCATGGTCTGAAAAAATGGCTGATATGCTTCCGTACGATTACAAGCCTGAGCCAAAATAAAGAAAAGTAAGATGATTGCAGTTATTCAACGAGTTTCTGAGGCATCTGTTAAAATTGAAACTAACGTGAAAGCAAGTATTCAACTTGGGGTGTTAGTCCTTGTAGGTATTGAGGAGGCAGACACGGATGAAGACATAGAGTGGCTCGCTTCCAAAATTGTAAACCTGCGCATCTTTAATGATGCTGAAGGCGTAATGAATGTAAGTGTGAAAGATGCGGGTGGAGAAATCATTTTAGTAAGTCAGTTCACCTTACAGGCAAGCACAAAAAAAGGTAATCGTCCTAGTTATATAAAAGCTGCGCGGCCAGAGTTAGCCATTCCTATCTACGAAAAGTTTATTCTAGTGGTAACGAGTCAACTTGGTAAGCCAGTACAAACTGGAGAATTTGGTGCCGATATGAAAGTGAGTTTGGTAAACGATGGCCCAGTCACGATTGTAATAGATACGAAGAACAGAGTGTAACTGGTTACTGGATTCTGGTCTCTTTGATCTATGCCATTCTGTATCCAGCTACTGGAGTCAAGTGCCAGTGTCTAAAAAATTGCAATCCCAACTAAAATTAAATTAGCCAAAATATAAAGCGCTACTACATAGCGAGACCCAACGCGGTTATAACGGATCGAAGCTTCCTTGTTTCCATTATCATATTGCCGCAAAGCGATGGCTGAAACCACTAGCGTTGCAAAAATGGCCATGAAGGTAAGGGTGTGCAGTGAATCGACTAATGTGAATGAAGACGTCTCGGGTAAAATCGAATCGATAATATATTTATTTCCGACAGTAGCAAACAATCCACCGACAGGTAAACCAAACCTCGGCTCCAGCTCTTCTACTTTAATTGTGAAACTTATAATCGAAATTAAAAAGGCAATGTACATGCCGATGAAAATTTTCATGAATAAACCCCAGGCACTACGTTCAATGTCCATTTCAATGAGGAAGGCTGAGAAATTTTGAAGGCTTCTTGAGGGTCGCTGATCTCCAAATCCTGTCTCATAATCATTTTTAGTATTGGAAACTGTAAAGTTTTTGATGTTCCAGCCATCAAGCGCATCGTCTTTATCGTAGGTGCTTCCTATTAAATCCGGCTTAAAGACAAGTGCTTTATTATCGAACAAGGAATTTTCAATTTGTACGCTCAAATGCTGCTCATCAAAGGGAAAATCGGCAACTTTCCAACTTTCCTTCATGGTGGCTTTCATTTTCATAATCGCCCAAACTTTTCCATCCAGGCTATCTAAAATGATTTCGGGAGTATCAATGGACTTAGCATTTGGAATATCTAATTGCGTACTAAAATCAAAATCAGGATTATTATATAAAAACCACAACCAGAAACGCATAGTATATTCTTTATCACGAAAGTTTATATCGTGAACACTAATAACATAAGAGCCAACAGTTACCGTGTCAGGCTGGGCATTGGCAGAACCAATGCAAGTAAGAACAAAGAGAATGAATAAGCTTAGGCGCGCCTTCATGGAACAATAAATGAATTATCAAGATAGGAAAACTTTTTTCAAAGGAACCAATAATTTTTTTTACCTCAATGGCTCCTAAAATGGCAAGGGCTGTGATCGTTTGAAATCACAGCCCTAAATTTCTGTTTCAATGTTCATTTAATATTTAGGAGTCAATTTTACATCCTTTGGTTTCTCTTTCGCATTTTTTACATACGTCTCTAGCCAGGTATCCATTTCCCAAAGCGTGTGCATGATACTTTCTTTAGCTGCATAGCCATGACTTTCATATGGCAACTCCACATAGCGTGCTGTGCCACCATGTCCTTTAATGGCATTGTAAAACCGTTCGGTCTGAATCGGAAAAGTTCCTGAATTGTTATCAGCCTCACCATGAATAAATAAAATTGGTTCTTTCAATTTATCAGCATACGAAAATGGTGACATCTTATAATAAACTTCAGGTGCTTGCCAATACGTGCGTTCCTCTGCTTGAAACCCAAATGGAGTTAACGTTCTGTTATAAGCTCCACTGCGTGCAATGCCAGCTTTAAAAATATCAGAGTGGGCAAGTAAGTTAGCTGTCATGAATGCACCATAGGAGTGGCCACCAACACCAACACGAGTTGGGTCGAGCACACCAAATGAAGTGCCATGGTCAACAACGGCTTGTGCACTGGCAACTAATTGTTGTACGTAGGTATCATTTGGCTCATCATCGCCTTCACCTACAATGGGCATCGAGGCATTATCCAACACAGCATAGCCACGCATAACCCAATAAATTGGGCCGCCCCAACTTAATCGAACAAACGTGTTTGGTGAACCCTTCACTTGACTAGCTGCATCGGCAGATTTAAACTCACGTGGATAAGCCCAAACAAATCCGGGCAATGGACCATCTTCTTTTTTGTAACCGGGGGGCAAGTATAAGTCTGCAGTTAACTCTACTCCATCTGCACGCTTATATTTAAGCACTTGCTTTTTTACATCTTTGATTTGCGGGTATGGATGAGGGAACTCAGTTAATGCAGTTGCTTTTGTAGATCCAAGTGTACGCAAATAATAGTTTGGATTTTCTGTATTGGATTCGCGTGACGTAGCAAACGTTCCTTTTTTATAATCGAGGAAGGTGATAAACGTTTCATAATATGGAGATACGCATTGCCATTGTCTGATTTTCTTAGATGAATTTAAATCCATCTTATCAAGAAAAGGCATATCACCAATAGGCGAAGAACCAGCACCACTTAAATACACACTGTTATCCTTATTGATTAAAATAATATTTCTTCCATACATGTTTGTAGTAGTAACAACAGTTCCTGGATTGCTATAAGCGTCTTCATAGTTAAGATCGAATACAGTTTTCTTTGTACCCGCAGTGGGGTTTACCTGATAAACTCTTTCTTTTCGTTCATTTGTCCAACGCTCGTATACCCACGCAATATTATCATTGCCCCAAATAATTCTTGAATAGCGAAGCGGCAAGCTGATCAATTCTTTTGGTGTTGATGTAAACGGATAATCCAAGGTGTAAACTTTATCGCGTATAGCTGCCTTTGCTTTTGGATCACCACCATCTTGCGCATGCGCCCACGCAAGTGTAGCAGGTTTATCGGCTCGCCAGGTGTAAGAGCGCGGTTCTTTTTGAGTAGCATTGAAACCAGTAGGAATGTAATCCAACAAAGGAACGCGGGTAATTTCTTTCACCTGTTTTCCATTCAAGTCAATCACACTTACAAGGGTTGGGAATAAGTAAGCAGGCACTAAATAAGAATACGGCCGTTGAATTACTTCGGCTAAAATTAATTTGCCATCGGGCGATGGCGTAAAATCGGCATGGATAGAAGCAGTACTAAGAGTCTTTTCCGATCCACTTAAATTTTTCAACACCAAATCTGATTGTGTGTAATAATCAAAGGCAGCTTCATCATACGGATTCTTTAATAAATCCTGATATGTGCGAGAAGGAGCTTTCTTGCCAAGATTCTCTTCAACCACAGGGCCAGATGGAACACGAGATTTCTGCGGAAGCGGTTTGATGTTGGCAGGGACTGCTGCAAAAATAATTTGCTGCGAATCGGAGAGCCAGCTATAGCCGCCCATTACATTATTCACTTTGCGTTCGCTGAGTTTACTTGCATACATTGATTCTACATCTACAATCCATAGTTCAATTTTATCTGCATTGTTTTGTAGAAACGCAATGTGCTTGCTATCGGGTGAAAAACTTATGCTACTAGCAGTTAAAGGATTGGGAAGATTTTTAATTTCCATTTCTTTACTATCACTTAATCGTTTCGCCTTGAGGCCTATAGTATAGTTACTACGACTGGGTCCAAAGTTTTCAGGATTAATGCGCAGTCCGCCAATCCGAAGTTCTGGCCTCGATAATTGTTCTATAGTCGGAAAGTCAGAGCGCTCTAAGAATAACATCCATTGTTTGTCTGGTGAAAATGATACAAATGGCGTGAGCGGAGCTTCAAGTAATTTTACTATCTCTTCTGGAGGGCGTTGGTAGGAGAGATTTCCCTGGCCAAAACCAATTACAGAGGAAAACAGTGTAAGTAGTAGGAATATTTTTCTCATGGTTATCAGTTTAATATTTCAATTTTAAAGATGTGAATGCCATTTAAGTATGCAGTAAGTTACCTCAATAACCTCTATTTGAACTTGAAATTCTTTAGAGATCTTTAATTTTATGGATAATCGGCTTAAAATGTCAAAATCTTAGCCTAATTTTCGATTCCATTCAAACCTTACTTTATGCTTGACTTACTTCTACTTACCCACTCCGTACTAAGATATTTTATTCTCGTGTTTTTGCTGATTGTAATTGTGCGCTCGTTTATGGGTTGGCAGAAAAAATCCTTGTACTTACCCTTGGATGATAAATTCAGTTTGTGGCTATTTATGTTTACTCATACACAATTACTTATTGGCTTGATAGTCTACTTTATAAGCCCGGTAGTTATTTTTAGTGCAGCTTCTATGAAAGATACTGTTGCTCGCTATTGGTTGGTAGAGCACATTACCATGATGGTAATTGCTATTGTATTAATTACTGTGGCTCGCATTACAGCAAAAAAGATGGTAGATGCCGTTGCCAAGCACAAGCGACTTTTCATCTTCAATACGATTGCGTTGGTAATAATACTCTTAGCTATCGCCCAAAGTGGCCGCGGGTTCTTTAGCTTTCCGGCTTAGAATTTGCCTTTAGCACGGCATTCAGCGATTTCAAGCTTAGTATATCTTGGCTTAATGTGTTATTTTTAAAATCAAAATATTTTTATTCATGAAGAACATTCTCGTATTGGCTATTTGTCTTGTTGGCTACTCCGTTTTGGCTCAGGAAATCAGTTCGCGTTATGAGTTGGTGAAAATGAATGATAACATCAATACGCTTTACCATCAGGTGGCGCCCGTTATTTCCATTGATGGAACCAAATTATATTACTTTGTCAGCAACCACCCACAAAACACATACGGCAAAGAGAACAGTCAGGATATTTGGGTTTCAACGCTTGACAGCAAAGGAGTATGGTCGGAAGGAAAACGCATGACTGCCCCATTAAATGATAATCGGTACAATCAGGTTTTTAATGTGTTAGCCGATGGATCTTTATTAATACGTGGTGGTAGAGCAAAAAACTCAAAAGGTTTTTTATTAGTAAGCCCCGGTGGCAGTATTACTGAGTTGGATATTCCCGGATTCTCAGCTATGGATAAAGGAATTTTTAATGGTGCCACTATATCTTCAGACGCAAGACACCTAATTCTTTATTTTTCCGAAAAGCAGGGTGACAAATTCAGTGATCTTTATCTTTCCAAGGAGGAGGGTGGCAAGTGGACAAAACCAGAGAAGCTAAAGATAAGTGGCTCGGCTGATGAATACAGTCCATTCCTTGCGCCTGATCAGAAGACAGTATACTTCTCGAGCGATCGCTATTCAAAAGATAAAGTTGGTGGAACGGATATCTATAAAGCCACACGTTTGGATGATTCCTGGATAAATTGGTCGGAGCCGGTAAATCTTGGTAAAGCAATTAACACACCTTCCGGAGATGCTTACTTCTCCATTGATGCAAACGGCAATATTTTTACGGCCCGTGCTGGTGCGCGTGTAGATGGAGGAAACTTTGATCTGTTTATTTTAAAGCCGCGCAATTTCAGAATCTTACTTACAGGTACAACGTATGATAAAAAAACTCAAGCACCCCTTCAGTCGATGGTTGAAATAAAAATGAAAGATATGAAGCCAGTGGATTTAAAAACAACCCCAAACGGAACATTTGAAAGTTATATTCCAGAAGTGCAAAGCTATTCGCTTAATGCAACAGCATCTGGTTATCTTCCATCTGATCAAAATTTTACCGTGCCTGTCATCTATCGCGATACCACCATTCATGTTGATATCTACTTAAATCCTATAGCAAAACAACTTGTATTGGCTGGTGATGTGTTAGATAAAAAGACTGACCAAAAAATAAAAAAAGCAAAAGTAGCTATCTCCTTAAAACGAGATCGGGCAACTCAGTATTCGTTGACTGCACCAGAAGGAAAATATGAGCAAAATATTTCAAGCCTTGGTTGGTATCTCTTCACCACGTCTGCGGAAGGATATTTAAACTCAACCGATAGTGTGGAGGTGGCAAGCGCTGAAGTAACGCCAATAATTAAAAATCTTTTCTTAACACCGATTGAAGTAGGCCTAACGGTGCGCCTGAAAAATATTTATTTTGATTTTGATAAGGCAACGCTTAAATCTGAATCCTTTGTAGAGTTAGACAAGGTGGTTGATTTCTTAAAAAGCAATCCTTCCGTTTCAATTGAAATTTCGGGTCATACCGATAGCAAAGGATCGGATACCTACAACGAGAATTTATCACAAGGCAGATCGCAATCAGTGGTTGATTATATTATAGGTCAGGGAATAGATTCTTCACGATTGGAAGCGCACGGCTACGGTGAAGCAAAACCGATTGACAGTAACGACACAGAAGAAGGTCGGGCTAATAACCGAAGGGTTGAGTTTACGGTATTGAAGATTTAGTCTGGCTTAGTGTTCATAGACAATTAAATTAAGCAGCAGCCGTTAATACATTTAATTATCGTTCAAATTAAATAGGTAACTGATGAAAAAATTGATTTTTCTTATTCCTTTTTTTCTTTCAATTTCTACTGCCTACGCGCAGCGGCATAATAGATTCTTCGTTGGCTTAAATGGAGGAATTGCTTCGCCAACACTTAATTCGACAGATCAGTTTTACCCAATTGTTAATCCTAAGGTTGGATACCAGCTTGGAAACTTAATAACAGGCTTTGAATTAAACTCATTTGGTTCATTTCGTGTAGTTGATAAATCAAGTTTAGAATTCACTAACTATTCAAAAATTATTGCATACGGTATCTTCGTGCGATACAACACAAACTCGCGATGTCTTCCATTTTTTGAGTCCAAAATTAATATTGGCTCGTATTCTTTAAACGGAAAAAAAGAAACTTATCGCGCATTTGTTTTGTCGCCCGCTGTTCATCTGATCAAAAGGAAAAATTTTGAAGCGAACTTTTTAATCGATGTTGCTATTGGGAAATTAGTAAATAAAAATTTTGATCTGTATCCAAAAGCGGGGATTGGTTTTTTTCTTTAGCACAGAAATTTTGTCGAATTAGTTCTTGCATTTCACGCATCGTCTCCTATTTTTTCGGAAACGATTCGATCTTAGCGATACACAGCATTTTAAATTCGGCTGATCATGTGCATGGTGCCCGAGACGATACTTGACATTTTATTCTTCACGCTTGCAAGCGCGCGGCTATGGTGAAGCAAAACCGATTGACAGTCGTGATACCGAAGAAAACGGTATAAATAACCGGAGTTGAGTTTACGGTGTTGAAGATTTAGTTTGATTCCAGCGATTCAAATTCTCGCTCGCAGTTTTCGCAGCGATATACTTTCTTTATAGGAAGAAAGAGGCCTAACATAATGGAGGTTAAAATAGGGGTTAACTTTCCTTTCTTACTCGGTTCATAAACAATGTTAGCAGATCCGCAGACCGGACAAGTTCTTACTATTTTGGTCTCCTCTATTAATATTTCTTTTACTTGTTCCTGATCTTTTTCAAAAATGTATAAACGCACCCCGGGGAAAAGATCGTTTTGAATAGTAGGATATAGACTTACAAAGTGTTCGTCCGTAAGAAAACAAGGAATACCATACGCATCCAACTTTGTCTTTACCAGATTGGCAGACATAACCGTACCGTAGGCTGCAAAAACAATTATTTTCTGTTCGGGATCCGTCATTTTATAGTGTAAGAAACAAATACAAAAGCATACGGCCTTTTCGCAAAGAAAGAATTTTTAAACTATTTTGTAACAAGTTGATACTACCACCGTCTTGCTTTTGAATAATGAATCTCGAAACCTTTGAAATACGGGTCTTGCCCTCTAAAAACAAGCTTTTCCGATTTGCTTTCCGGCTTTTAGGAAGCAGCGAAGAAGCTAAAGATGTAGTGCAGGATGTGATGATCAAAGTTTGGAACGGACGAGAGCAGATGGCGGAAATACAAAATATGGAAGCCTGGTGTATGCGCATCACCAAAAATCTTGCACTCGATCGCCTTCGGTCACGCCAGCGCAGAGCCACTGATCCGATTGAATCGGGAATGGAGATTAAAAATGAAACGTTAACCCCTCATGAGAGGACTGAAATTCATGAGAACATGCAACGAATAACAGAGATGATAGCCGCGCTGCCAGAGAAGCAACGCCAGGTGATACACCTTCGCGATATTGAAGGGTATAGTTACAACGAGATTTGTGAAATTTTAGAACTAGACATGAATCAGGTAAAGGTGAGTTTATTCCGCGCACGGAATGCAGTGAAAGAGAAATTTATAAAGATAAACGCGTATGGACTCTAAGCAGATAGAACAGTTGCTGGAGAAGTACTGGAATTGCGATACCTCGCTGGAAGAAGAGCAACAGCTACGGGCACATTTTCGGGGTGAAGTACCGGAGCAGATGCAAGAGGTAGCCGAAGTGTTCCGATACTTTGACTTGCAGAAGAAGCAACAAGTAACCCATCCGGATTTTGATGCGGAAGTGAAAAAGAAAGTAAAGCAGCATCGCCCGGAAGGCAAGGTGATAAAATTGGTTTACAACTATGGTAGTATTGCTGCGGGATTGGTAGTGGTAGTTGCCGCTACTTATTTTGTAAGGCAGGAAGTGCGCAAAGCATATCCAGCAGATGTGGTTGATACGTATAGCGACCCGAGGCTAGCTTTAGAAGAAACAAAAAAAGCATTGATGCTGATCTCAAAAAGTTTCAACAAAGCACAAAAAGAAGCTGGACGAATAAAAGTATTTAATGAAGCTGAAGAAAAAATACAAGGCAAGTCAATTGATGATAACAAAGAGTCAGTCAAAATTTAAAAACAAGGGTGACAGTAGTTTATAAAAAGTTAGTAAAGCCTGTCACCACTCTCCTTTTGGAGAGGGGACGGGGGTGAGGTAAAAACATTAAAATATAGAGTTATGAAAAAGTTAATAGTTGGAGTAGTGATGATTGCAGTTAGCTTATCTGCCCAGGCGCAGAACGATGCGATTGCTAAGTTCTTTTCAAAGTATCAAGATAACGAGGCATTCAGTCAAGTTACCATCAGTGGAAAAATGTTTAGCATGATGGCTAACCTTACAGGTGAGACAGAAGACGAAAAAGCAATGATAGGCGCTATCAGTAAGATTAAAGGCTTACGGATTCTTTCTAAAAGCGATACTCGCGATTCGCGCGTCTTATACAAAGAGGCAATCTCGATGATCCCTTCAAAAGATTTTGAAGAATTGATGGCTATTCGTGATAAGGATAAAGACATGAAATTCTTTACCAAAGAATCTGGTGGTAAAATCAGCGAGTTGGTTATGATTATGGGCGGCAATGATGAGTTTATGGTGCTGACTTTGTTTGGTGAAATTGATTTGAAGGAAATGTCTAAAATAGGCAAGGCAGTAAACATTGATGGCTTGCAGAATCTTGAGAACATCAAAGAGAAAAAGAATTAAAGAATTATTGAGAGGATGCGCATAACCCGTGCATCCTTTTTCATTTTACATGCATCTTCATAAAAAAAGTAAAGATGAAAAAATTTAATATTCTGATCGTTCTTGTGCTGCTTACCTCTGGTGCTATTGCCCAAAGCAAAAGTTATAGCACACTTAAAGAAAAATTTATTGATCGACCTGATGTTCACAGCTTCTCTATCAGTGGCTGGGTAGGTCGTCTGGTTTTGCGCATGACCGATGAGCATGAATTCAAAAATGCGATTAAAGAACTTGATCATGTTCGGATTCTGATTATTCCAAGAGTAGAATTCGCTTACCAAAATCTTACTGTAAAGGGATTTAAAAAACTGCTCACACAAGATTCATTTGAACAACTTGCTTTTTTTCGTGAGAATGGTGAAGATGTTACCCTTTATTTGCGTGAAGGCAAAAACAAAAGAAACCATTACTTCGTATTAGTGGAGGAAGATCAGGAAGTAGTAGCCATAGAGTTGAAAGGCTATCTTGATCCTGAGCTACTGAATAGCTCTTCGAAACTAGCGAGCAATAAATAAATTTCATGAAAATCATACTTACACTTTTCTGTTTTGGTCTAGCTAATCTAGTATTTGCGCAAACCAAAACGACTCAGGCGTTGGACGATAAGTATGAAGGGCTTTCGCTTTATTTTTATAAGAATACGTTGCGCATGCTTAATCAAACTGATGACCCAGCATTTGACGAGCTTATAAAAGACATTGAGAAAATGAAGTTTATGATGATTGATAAATTAGATTTGAAATTCACTAAACAGGATTACATTAAGCTATTGGCTGGCTATAAATCGGAAAACTACGAGGAGATGATGACTGGCCGATATGATGGTCGCAACTTTGATATTTATCTGCACGAACAAAATGGCGATGTGAAGGGCACAGTAATTTTGGCGAATGATTCCAGCAGTCTTTTTGTTTTGGATATTAAGGGTAAAATAGCATTGGATAAAGCGCCAACCTTATTTAAAGCCATAGATAGTAGCACTGACATTGGCAAGAAGATAAAAGATTTTACGGGTCAAGGAGAAAAAGCTGAAAAGAAATTGGAAGGCAAAAAGGAAAAAGATCATAACAATTAATTCAATTCATTTTGGAAACCGTACTATCCACAAACAAGCTCACTAAAAATTTCGGAAAGCTTTGTGCCGTCAATCAGCTTGACCTTGAAGTAAAAAGAGGTCAGGTGTTTGGTATGCTAGGTCCCAATGGAAGTGGTAAAACAACTACGTTAGGTATGTTGATGGGTGTTGTTAATCCATCATCCGGGAGCTTTTCCTGGTTCGGTGAGCCGGCTACACATCATACACGTAAAAAAATTGGTGCTGTGTTGGAACATCCTATTTTTTATCCATACCTAAGTGGTCAAAAGAATCTGGAGTTAAATGCAGTGATCAAAGGTGCTGATCCCGCAAACATTGCCAAGGTGCTGGACACAGTTGAATTAACAACTCGCAAAGATGATAAGTATCAAACTTACTCCTTGGGGATGAAGCAGCGCCTGGCTATCGCATCAGCATTAGTTAGCGACCCAATCATATTAATATTGGATGAACCCACAAACGGGCTTGACCCGATGGGGATTGCTGAGATTCGTGAAATCATAAAGAAAATTGCAGCGGACGGAAAGACAATTATCCTGGCAAGTCACCTCTTAGATGAAGTACAAAAAGTGTGTACGCACTTTGCCGTGTTGAAGCGCGGTAATTTAATGCATATTGGGCCTGTGGATGATGTGGGTAAGGGCGAAGAGATTGTTGAAGTGCAAGCCTATCACGATGACTTAAGTATCCTGCTGCAAGAGTTTAATGGAAGTGCAAGTATCAAAAAAGAAAATGGGTTGTTTGAGGTGATGATGAAAGAAGGCTTTCATAGTAAAGACCTGAATCGATTTTTATTCGACAAAGGCATTGTCGCTTCGCACCTTCATACCCGTAAGAAAAGTTTGGAGAAACAGTTCCTCGAAATCTTAGCTGATCATACAAATTCATAATTCAATATTCAACATTCGTAACTCGTCACTCTATAACATGTTTCACTTACTAAAAATCGATCTTAAGAAAATGACCAGCTACCGCACCTTTTGGGTGATTTGTGGTTTGTATTTTCTTACCCTTGGATTTACCACCGCCAGTGGCATGGAGATTTTAAAATGGCTGGCAAGTAAAGGTGCCGAGTTTGGAGCTTCCATAAATATTAATAGAGTTCCTCTTTATCACTTTCCTGATATTTGGCAAAACCTGATCTGGATTAGCGGACTGTTTAAAATTGTATTGGCAGTAATGGTAGTTATATCTATCACCAATGAATATCAATACCGAACCTTGAGACAAAACGTTATTGACGGCATGAGCCGCTGGGAGTTTTTGCAATCAAAGATTTTGACCAACGTTTTGTTGAGCATCATGAGTGTTGTCATGATTTTGGTGATTGCTTTGTTTACAGGATTTATATATACACCTGAAATTGAGTGGAACTATTTTTTTGTTGGGAGCGAGTTTTTTGTCGCTTATTTTATTGAGGTCTTCGCTTTCCTTTCTTTTGCGCTTATGCTGGGGGTTTTAATTAAGCGCTCTGGCCTTACTATTGTCATGCTAATGCTAGCTAATATGATAGAGGCTATCATAAAACTTAACATTTTTCGATCTGGTGTTGAAGATCAGATTGGTTGGTTGAAACAATTTTTTCCGTTGGAGTCGATCACGAACTTAGTTCCGCTTCCCTTTGCACGCTATGCGTTTCAAGAGATTCAGGATTATGTGGCGCTTACCGCTGTTGCTATCGCTATAGGTTGGGCCGTGCTGTTCAATTATTTTGCTTATCTGAAATTGAAGAAGTCAGATATATAGCCTTCTTTAATCATTAGGATAGTTAAGGAAATACGAAAATCAAGTGCTATACTCTTTACATGTTAACGTAACTTTATTGCAAAAAAATAATTATTCACTTGTGTCCTTTGTGGTAAAAAATAATTGCTCTTTAACGTAAAAAAACTATTTATTAAAGATCACAGACCCTTCACGCTAAAGCCTCCATCAACCGAAATATTTTGCCCCGTTATATAGCTGCTTTTATCCATGGCTAAGTATGCTGCCAAACTTGCTACTTCCTCTGGTTTACCAACGCGACCCATAGGCGTGCGGGCTAGAATTTTTTCCAACCTGTCTGGTTGTGAAAGTACAGGTTCAGTAAGTGGAGTTTCGATATACCATGGGGAAATGCAATTAACGCGAATCTGATCGGCACTCCACTCTGAAGCAAGATGTTTTGTGAGTTGAATGATTGAGGCTTTCGTCATCCCGTAAGGCGCGCCACTTTGCACATCGGTGTAACCTGCTACGGAAGCCATGTTAACTACACTGGCTGCCCCCGATTTTTGTAACAGCGGATAGCAGGCATGAGTCAATTGCAACATGCTAAATAAATTCGTTTCGAAGAGTGATCTTATTTCTTCTTGGCTATACTCCACAAATTTCTTTCGAATGTTTGTGCCTACATTATTTACAAGTATATCCAGCTCACCCCAATTCGCGAAAATCTTTTTAACAAGATCAGCCCGAAAATTTGCATCAGTTAAATCGCCTTCATGAGTGAACAGATTTGCAGAGTTCCTTAGTTTACCTAAAATACTTTTAGTATTGCGCGCAACCACAAGCACCTCGCAATCCAGATCTAAGAACTCTTTAGTTATAGCCAGACCAATACCTTTTGTGCCGCCTGTCACTAATGCTTTCTTACCTTGAAGTGTCCACATAGTTAAATTTTTACATGTCCCCAGTTTTCACCGGTTTTAATCCGATGAATCTGCATATCCGATACGCCAAATTTTTTGCTAAGTTTCTTTAAACTTGCTTTGGTAGAAAGCAGCGATTTTTTAATTGCCTTTACGTTTTCGATCGACAATTTTCGATTTCCGATTTTAGCCGGAGTGGGGTTGTTTCGCCAATGCTTTGAGGTTTGATCACGCGTTGCCCACTTTAAATTCTTATAGTTGTTATCTTCTTTATTGTAATTGAGGTGTATAACAAACTTGTGCGCAGGGCTGGGTTGTGTTAGGAAATGCTTCGCTACCAATCGATGTATCAAAACTGTTTTTTTCTCTTTCTTTGAAAAGATTGAAACGCATGGATAGTTGCTTAACCGTCCCGGTTTTAAGAAGCGGCCATCGCTTAAAATTTCTAAAAAACTGATTACGCGACCCAAATTGGTGACAGCATATTTCAAACCGGCCGGAGATGTACTTGCGCGTAAGATCTCGACCTTTTCCCTCGATTTTAATTTCATATCAAATAGAATCTTTTTTTATTACTAATAAATACCAATTGTTTTCAATAGGCAAGTACCCTTGTTCAAAGCAATAATTATAAACGGCATTTTCTTTTGTCGTGTACCGGCTGGTAATATAGTTAAAGTCGAACCCTTTTTTCACAAGTGTGTCTCGGAGAACGCGCGTTTTCCCGGTTGGGTTTAATTCTAGCAAAATCCTCCGGTTTTTACGCAATAAGTTCATAACATTATTCATGTAAGTGGTCTCATCTCGGTTGAGTTTATTATTATATGCCACGCGACATTGGTCGGAACAAAATTTTTTATCGGCCCGCCCTATTATTTTACCCCCGCACTCCAGACAGGTCTTTTCTTCTTTTTTAGCCATGATTACGCAGTTTTAATGAGTTTTACTATCCGTTTTTAAACGTTTATAAACGAATATAACCGAAAGTAATTGATTAATAAACGACTGGCACTTCCGGCACCCTCACCTTTGTATCATCAATCGGGACAAACCCGGTGAAAGTTTAGAAAATCAATGTTTAACAATTAAATAGTACAATTATGAAAAGTTTAAGAAACAGTGTTCAATTGATCGGTCGCTTAGGTAAAGACCCGGAAGTGAAAAGTTTTGGTAAGAGCCAAAAGGCATCTTTTTCCATTGCTACTACAGACACCTACAAGAACGCGAAAGGCGACAAAGTAGAAGACACGCAATGGCACAACATTGTGATCTGGGGTAGTCTGGCAGATGTGGCCGGCAAATTCCTGAAAAAGGGTGAAGAGGTGTGTGTGGAGGGTAAGCTCGTGCACCGCAACTACGAGACGGACAAGGGTGAGAAACGCTATGTAACCGAAATCAACGTAAACGACTTGTTGATGCTTGGCGCGAAGCAGAAATAGAAGTGCTGCGCTTAGACAAGAAGGCCACCCAAAGCGGGTGGCCTTTTTTTGTGCGCTTAGCAAAAAGACAATATGCCATCTATGATTTTCTGCCGTTTCGAGTTGGATGGGGGGGTAAGAGCTACATTTACCTAACTTTAATCTAAACCAAATGGCCTTAGTTAACTTGGACAGCAGGCGAAAGCCAATAAACCAATTGGAGTCACAGGTAACCAAATTGATGTTCTAATTGACAACTATTAATTGCCAACTATGAAAACTTTTTTTATAACAATAGTAGTTGGGTTTACGGCACTTTCATGCACCGATCAGTTTAGTTACAAAACTGTTTCATTGATAAAAAACGAAACTGATTTTGGTTTGCATTTTAATCTTTACAAAGATGGGGTAACAAATATCGCAGACAATTTGGTAGTAGGGGCAAAAAGCAGATTAGAGTTATATGTAGATGAAAATGACGGCTCGGGTCCGGGCTTCACCTATCCATTGCTCATAGAAGGTGTAAAGTATGATTCGATGGTAATTGAATTTACTGCGGGCAAAACCGCCATTCACAACGGTCATTTTATAGCTGGTTCTAACCTAAACGCTATTAATTTTAATAGTTCAAGAAATTTTTTTAATAAATCCAACTGGGAACTAAATTCAACAAAAGAAGCCAGAAGAAGGTCTGAAAGGGAACTCGTGTATGCCGTAACGCAACAGGATTATTTGAATGCTAATTGATTTGACGGCATCTCTAAAAACTCCGCTTACCCTTCTCTTTTGTAGAAGGGACAGGGTTTGAGGTAATGAAAGCAAAGGTTTTTAGAGATGCTCTTGATCTAGTCGATAACAACAATCAGATGGGAACGTTTATAAACGCAATAAATGATAACCTAACTGGTTACACTTTATCTGGTATTGAATCTGGGTTTCTTAACCATGTTAATGGACTAAGTTCTTTACGAGCGAAATTAAAAGAAAACAAACCGCTTGGTGTTACCGATCCTCAAATTGACATATTAATCGATAATTTCTGATCGTAATGAAAAATCAAATTTACAGTTTTCTTATATGTATAACTTCGTGCTTTAGTTGCACGGATAGAGACTCCTTCAAGACGGTATCAATTTTAGAGAATCAATCACTTCGCGATGCCACATTAAAATTTTTCAAATCAGGTATTGAAACCGAAGTAAGAAGATTACTTTCCCTAAAAAGATCTTCCAATGAAATATATACCGATCAAAATGACGGAAAAGGACCGGGGGAAGATTTTTTAGATATAATTGCTGGACTCAAGTTTGATTCTTTGATAATAGAGTTTGATGAGGGCACAAAACTAATTCACTACGGAGAACAGGTCGCTGGAGATAATCCGGATGCTATTACCTTTAGCCAAGCAAGAAATTTCTTTAACGAGGAAAATTGGATTTTAGAAAACTTAAGTAAGCGCAAGAGAAGGGTAGAGTATGAATTTACTTACACGATTACGCAAGCTGATTTTTTGCGAGCTAAGTAATAGTGCAAAAGGGATCGACTTAGTAAAGACCGTTATAAAAAAAGTTGTTTGTCAACTATCTCTTATATTATTTGGGCTTTCTAATTGCACGGATCAGGATTCAAATGCAGCCTCTACCTTTATAGAGAATAAATCCGGAAAATCAATAGCACCGCAATTTTATAGCAAAACACAGGCAACGGGTGATTTCTATGCAGAATTGAGTGATCTTCAAGGAAAAAAAGTATACAGCGATGGAAATGAAGGAAAAGGCCGTTTCAATTATTACGTTCTTGCTGTTTCTATTTTAGATTCCGTTTTCGTCAACTTTCCGGGCGGAAAAAGGTCTGTTCATTATCCTTCCCAAACGAATGTCATTAATAGTAAGGCAATTCCATTTTCAAGCAACCGCAATTTATTTAATCCTGCCAATTTCGTAGAACACATTTTTTTTGAGAGCGATAAAAGAATTGAAATTGAATATACTTTACCTTTACTGAGCAAGATTATCTGGATGCTAAATGAACTTCTTTGCTTAATTGTTTTAAAATACCATAAATTAAATCTAATTTCTTGAGCAACTCTATACAAAAATTGAAGTAATAAATTTTTAGCTGTAACAGCGGGGCACAACTTTTCGATAGAAGTATTTTATCAGACATGACGCGATAGACCTAGAAAAGAAATTATGAATAAAGGGTACATTCTTCTTCTTTTTCTATTAATTGCATTTAATAGCTTTTCGCAAGCTAAGTATTCACTAAAGGCCGAGGCAGGCTTTACAAAATTCCTATTTAATCCGGTTTCAGTTGATGCTGGTCCTGATTGGAAGGGCTATTATCTTGACGGACAAAATGGAATTGATTTAAACATCAGCAATGGCGTAATGTTTAAAAAGAAGATATATACCGGGCTTGGCTTTGGATATTTAAATTTTGAAGGACAACATGGGGTTAGTATTTTTTCTGATTTTGAATTTTTGTCAGTAAAGAAAAAAATTGCCCCTCTTGCTAACATCAAGATTGGATATTTTCAGCTGTGGAATCAATACGAAAATGGAACCGATACTGTGCTTATAGAGTTGATGGCTGGTTTAAACTACCACTTAACCGAATCGGTAGATATTTATTTCAAATCAGGATTTTTGATAACCCAACAATCTTTACTTATTCCAATTAGATTGGGCTTTAGGTTCTAACAACAAACACATTTTTAAAACTTGTTTTAACATACTTACCCAAAACAACGTGCTATTCATCAGCTATCGTTATTTTTGTGTTGATGAGTTTTAATTATCCGCAGTTTCTTTGGGCACTTAGCGCGCTCGCCATTCCGCTCATTATCCACCTGTTTAATTTTCGCAAAACCACCCGAATATTTTTTTCGAATACCCGGTTTCTTAAACAAGTAAAGCAGGAGACAACTCAGAAGCGCAAACTGAAGCAATACCTGGTGTTGGCTTCGCGACTTTTGTTTCTGCTTTTTTTAGTGCTGGCTTTTGCACAACCTTTTTTGCCCGCCAAAGAACAATTGACATCCCAGCGTAATCTGGTAGTCTATCTTGATAACTCATATAGCATGTCGGTGCCAGCCAGTGAAAAAGTGCGCGCATTGGATGCAGGGATAATGTATGTGCGCGAAGTAGTAGAATTGTTCCCTTCTGAAACCCGCTATAAATTTCTCACGAATGATTTTGCCCCGTTTTCAAACACCTATAAATCAAAATCCGAAATCTTAGATCAGCTTTCGCAGATTAGGTTGTCGCCCATAAGCAGGTCGTCTGGTGAGATAACGAAACGAATGGGCGATCCGGGGAACACCGTATTCTGGATTTCAGATTTTCAAAAATCTACCTCAGGATTTACAGATAGCTATCTGGAAGATAGCATTCGCCAGATTCGCCTTGTTCCCATTGAATATCAGCAAGCAGCCAATGTTTTTGTGGATTCTGTTTATTTGGATAACCCATTTATTATTGGGGGCGAAAAAAATACACTGCGAGTACGATTGCGAAATGAATCATCGAAAGCAGTGTCGGGACTGGTAACAAAACTTACCATCAATGAGATGCAGGCGGCAACATCCACTGTAACTATAGAGTCAAATAGTTTTGCCGAAACATCGTTCGATTTAGCCCGTGGGCTGAAAGGTTTCAATAAAGCGGTATTAAGCTTTAGTGATTACCCCGTAAGTTTTGATAACGAATTTTATTTTACACTCAATTACTCAGGCCGACTGAAAGTTGTTGAAATAAAAGCCGATGCTGGCAAAACGTATGTAGAGAACCTTTACGGCAACCGCGAACTTTTTGATTTTATAAGTTACACAGAAGGAAATGTGGATTACAGTGCTTTGACTACTGCCGATCTGGTAGTTGTTAATGGTATCAATAAAATTGATAACGCATTGAGCGCAGCCATTCAATTATATAAAAATAACAATGGCACTTTGCTCGTGATCCCTGGACTTAAGCCTGATATAGTTTCTTATAAGGAATTCGTAAACGCATCATTAGTTAAAACTGAAAATGCTTCGCTGATCGAATTGGACAAGCCAGATTTTCGAAATCCTTTTTTTGAAAATGTATTTGAAGAGCGGTCGGCAGCATTGGCTATGCCACAGGCGCAAAAGGTTTTAGATTGGGGTGTTGATCGTTCAGCTATTTTGCGTTTTAAAAATGGCCAGCCTTATCTATCCAGGTTCAACAACGTATTTGTTTTGGCAAGTTCGTTAAATCGTGAGTCAGGCGACTTTGCTACACACGCTATTTTTGTTCCTGTTATGTATCGCATTGCGGCAAGCGGGAAGAAAGCTGAGCGGAAACCATATTATTATTTATCAACTTCATTAATTACAATTCCAACCGATAGTCTTGTTGGAGATGAGCCAGCCAGAATGAAGGGCAATCAGGAACTTGTGCCTTCGCAGCGCAGACTTGGAGATAGACTTTTATTAGAAATTCCGCGCTATACTGTAAACAATGGGTTTTATTTTGTGACTCATGGCAGTGATACGCTGGACTTACTTGGTTTTAACTTAGAGAAAAAGGAGTCAATGTTGGCTCAGTTTACTGGCGAAGAGGTAAAAGCTGCTATGGGTGGCGGTAGCCAGGTGTCTATTTTCAAGGCAAACTCAGCCGAGACTTTCAGCAACGAAATAAAAGAGAGATATTTGGGCACCCCTTTATGGAAGTATGCTATGATTTTAGCGCTGCTGTTCCTTTTGGCGGAGGTATTATTGATTCGATTTTTAAAATGATTCTTTATGAAATCTCTAAATCTATCTGTTCCAGATCATGTTAATTACGATGAAACCGAATGGAAGGTGATTTTGGCGGGAGAACTTTACGAGCGCGAAAAACTTACGCTGGGTCAAGCTGCTGAATTAGCAGGATTTTCGAAAAGAGCTTTTATTGAAATTATGGGTAAGTATGGGTTTTCATTATTTAGCGATTCACCTGACGATTTAATTGCTGATTTTAGAAATGCCTGAAATCATTATATCAGATACCAGTTGCCTGATTATACTTGACAAAGTTGGGTTGAGTGATTTGCTCTCTAAGTTATACACTCAGGTCTACGTTACTCCAATCGTTGCCAAAGAATTCGGAAATAAGCTTCCTGAAGGAATAATAATTAAAGAACCTATTGATTTAAATTTATTCAAAGCCCTCTCTCAGGTTATTGATCAAGGAGAGGCAAGTTCATTTGCATTGGCATTTGAAGTTGAAAACAGTATTTTAGTTCTAGATGATAGGAAAGCCAGGGCCGTTGCTACAACATTAAACCTAAAATTTACAGGAACTCTCGGCATTTTATTAAAAGCAAAGAAAGGTGGAATTCTTCCATCATTACAATCTGTGATGGATGCGTTGGCAAAGACTGATTTTAGAATTTCGCAGAATGTGATAGATAGAATATTGAAAGAAGCCGGTGAAATATAATTTATGAAAATACTCATCCGATCAGCACTTATCCTATCACCAAAATCCACTTTTCACAGAAAAAAGAAAAATGTGCTCATTCAAAATGGGCGTATTGAAGAGATAGGAGATAAAAATTATTCAGCCGATCGCGTTATTGAAGCAGAAGGAATGGTTCTATCTGCCGGTTGGTTTGACTTAGGAGCTTTTGTTGGCGACCCCGGCCTTGAACAAAAGGAAGATCTGCTTTCATTATGCAAGACAGCAGCTGCAGGTGGTTTTACTGAAGTGGCAGTGTTGCCCAACACACAACCAACGGTGCAATCTAAAAATGAAGTGAGTTACATCACACGCAACAATGAAAATCGCCTCGTTCAAATTCATGCACTTGCCGCAGTTACTAAAAACTGCAAAGGAGAAGAGTTAACAGAAATGATTGACTTGCATGAATCGGGTGCTATTGCATTTACAGATGGATTGAAACCAGTTTGGCATACTGATATTTTTCTGAAGTCGCTTCAATACCTGCAAAAGTTTGACGGCTTGTTGATTGATCAGCCGGAAGAAATTTGGCTAAACATGTTTGGTCAAATGCATGAAGGACCTGAGAGCACTATGCTTGGCCTAAAGGGAATGCCACGCATTGCCGAAGAAGTAGCCATCAGTAAGAACCTTGAGCTACTTGCGTATGCTGGCGGACGCCTTCATGCTGCAAAACTATCTACTGCTAAATCAATTGATTTAATCCGACAAGCCAAAAAGAAAGGCCTGAATGTAAGTTGTGATATTGCCGCATACCAGCCGCTTTATACGGATGAAGTGTTGAACGATTTTGATACCAACTATAAAGTCAATCCACCGTTGCGCGAAAAATCGGATCAGGATGCATTGATTAAGGGATTGAAAGATGGAACTATTGATGTGTTGGTAAGCAATCATGTGCCACATGATGTTGAAAGCAAGTTTTTGGAATTTGACCTGGCAGAGTTTGGAATGATTAACATGCAAACATTTGCATCGCAGTTGGTTTCACTATCACGCTCAGTGGACATGGAACACCTGATTGAGAAAGTGACAGATGCACCACGCAGGTTATTAAAGCGACCACCAGTTATAGTTGATGTGGATACAAAAGCAAACCTAACCTTGCTCGATCCAAATCGTGAGTGGGTATTTACACCTGAATTAAATTACTCGAAAGCAAAAAACTCTCCTTGGTTAGGTAACACCTTAAAAGGCAAAGTGGTTGCTGTATTCAACAATTCAAAACATTTGTTAGATGCTTAAGTCCGTTCCGCGGCTGGTATTTATTTCGGTGCGCAATGGACTAATTGCCGGCCTGCTGGGATTCCTTTTGATGATTGTACTTTATTATATGGGGCGGCATCCATTTCTTTTTTCTTTATTCTTTGACTTCCGCCTGATTTTGTTTTCCGTTTTTATGGTGTTTGGCTTAAAGGAGTTGCGGGACTATCACCAGCAAGGCCTTTTATCATTTGGCCAAGCAATGGTTAGTAATTTATTATTCACCATCTTATTTGCTGTTACCGCCTCGGGGTTGATTTGGATTTTCATGATGATGGATGCAAACTTTTTAGCCACTTACATTAAGGTTGCCACTGAGCAAATGAATGCGATACCTACTGAAGCCATTGAGCAAGTAGGGAAAGTTGCGTTTGAGCGTAATTTATTCGCCCTGCAAGGTACTAATAGAGGTGATTTGGCTTTCGATTATTTGATTAAGAGTTTTATCATAAGCTTTTTTTTAAGCATAATAATATCTGTAATTTTAAGACGACAACCAAAAACCAATTAAATCATGGAAGAAATAAATGAATCAGAAGGTAAAGTTTCAACCCGAGCTGCCGGCATTAGATACGGTGCTATAGCAGGCCTTGTTTCGGTAGTTTACTTTGTTGTTTTAACCACTTTAGGTGTTGATACAACAGAAGGAATAGGGCGATGGGCCAGCCTGCTTTTTACAATTTTATTGATCTATTTGGCTCATAAGTATTATAAAGATAATGGCGATGGATTTATGTCCATTGGCCAAGGGATCGGAATTGGTTTCTGGCTGGGACTTATTTCGGCAGTCATTTCAAGTATCTTCACTTACATATACGTGAAGTTTATTGATAACAATTTCATTCAGCAGCTATTAGACAAACAAAGGGCTGCCATGGAGGAAGGTGGTAATCTAACCGATGAACAGATTGATCAGGCAATGAGTATGACGTCTAAGTTTATGACTCCAGAATTAATGTTGTTATTTGGGCTAATCGGTGGAGTAATTATTGTAGTAATTATCTCAATAGTAGTTAGCTTAATTACCCAAAAGAAAGCCCCAGAAGGATCGTTTTGATTAATGAAATGAACATTTCAGTTATCATTCCTGCTAAAGACGAGCAGGATTCTATACCAGAACTTAGTCAGTGGATAAGCCGTGTGATGGAAACACACGGCTTTTCTTATGAAGTGCTTTTTGTTGATGACGGAAGCACCGATGGTACTTGGAAAGCCATTCAAAATGTGAACCTTGTTAATCCGGCTTTTAAAGGAATAAAGTTCAATCGCAATTTTGGAAAATCCGCAGCCCTGCACACCGCTTTTAAAGAAGCACAAGGTGAAGTAGTAATTACTATGGATGCTGATTTACAAGACAGCCCCGATGAAATACCTGAATTGTATCGACTTATTAAGGAAGACGGATTTCAATTGGTAAGCGGTTGGAAGAAGAAACGCCACGATCCGATTTCTAAAACCATTCCGTCAAAGTTTTTCAATTACGTTACTCGCAAACTTTCAGGCATTCCACTACACGATTTTAATTGTGGGTTGAAAGCGTATCAAAATCAAGTTGTTAAAAATATTTCGGTGTATGGCGAGATGCATCGCTACATTCCGGTTATTGCCAAGTGGGCTGGCTTTACAAGAATTACAGAGAAAGTTGTGGAGCACCGCGAGCGCAAATATGGCTACAGCAAATTTGGCTGGGAGCGATTTGTTCGCGGCTTTCTCGATTTACTTTCAATAACATTCATTGGTAGGTTTGCCCAACGGCCTATGCATTTCTTTGGCACGTGGGGAATGATTTCGTTTTTATTTGGAATGGGTTTTACGGTAAAGATTTTATATGATAAGATTGATTCAATTTTCATTTCTAAAATTCCGCTTAAGCGGGAAGTAACCGAGCAACCAATTTTCTTTTTAGCATTAGTGGCGTTGGTTATTGGGGTGCAACTTTTCCTTACGGGATTTATTGCAGAGTTGCTGGCACGCCAATCGGTGTCGAAGAAAAAATATTTGGTGATTGATAGGGTGGGAGTAGAGAGTAAAAAGTCCATAGTCGTTAGTCCTTAGTCTTAGAACAATTCTTACTAAAGACTCTTTACTCACGACTGTAGTCTTTTTGTTACCTTTGTCTACACGATTGATCGTTCTTTGAATGTATACTTTATTGCGGCAGGGATAGAAACGAAAAGCCCGAAGTGCGAGAGTATGTGCGCAAGTCGGACTTGTAGTGGATAGCCCGCTCGGCCGCCCAACTTATCAATTCAAAATTTCGAATTTAAAATTCGGAATTAATTTCGGGGCTGACCGGTTTTGACAGGATGTTTGGGGGTGTATGCCAGCATGCAGGCTCGTGGGATGAGAGCCTTGAAAGATAGTCCTACAACCATAAGTGGCGAGAATACTTACGCCATGGCTGCTTAATCTGACCCAAGGTTAGATTAGCTTATCCGCTGATAAGATCGGTGGAGGCCATCATTGCCCGGTACTCTGTTTAGCGGTGCCGGAACCGCAGTGTCGACAGCATAAACTGGGCCTCGTTGTTGTTGCGCAACGTTGTCGAGATAACAGTAACTACGGAATTGTTTAGGCTGTTGCCTGGCTTGCAAGTCCCGACAATCAAAGGCAACTAAGCATGTAGAACGTACACGTTCATCTTCTCTGGACCAGGGTTCGATTCCCTGCAGCTCCACTAATAGCAAATCAACTAAAAGCAAAAGCTCGAATTCGCAATGGATTCGGGCTTTTTTTGTTTAATTCTAAAGCAAAGGTAGGTTTTGGATTGAATGCACTATGGCAAGCCTGCGGCCAACCACATAGCAACTCAAAGCAAAAGCTTGGGTTCATAAAATGAATTCGAGTTTTTTTGTTTTAAGCCTAATCGAATTGCTCAATTGTGTGATTCGCTGGGTGCAAATTCATAACAAACTCACAAGATCATAAATTGTAAAAGGTTTTGACTAGGGCACGTTGGCTATTTAACAACCGAAGCACCTCACTTTTTTTCAGATCAATATTAAGTCACTTCTTCATAGCCGCATTTAATTACGGTCGATATTATTTTGAATCTCTTGTTTGCTTTTAGCGAATTGCTGGTATGAGCGGGTATTATAATGGATTGGTGTGGTTCTAGAAAGTTTGGTTTATCATTAATCACCACTTCGGCAGATCCCTCAATCACCTGAATCAGGATTTCAAAAGGTGAAATCTTTCCAACTAACACTTCACCGAAATCAAAAGCGATAACACTGATGCTGCCCGTTATCTTCCTCAGAATGGTTTTAATTACGATGCAACCGGGCGCGTATTCTACCTCTTCATTGATAATGAAGGGTGCAGATTCTTGTATTTCAACGTTCTTCAAAATTCTAAAAGTTATTAGTATATCAATTGAGACCATCTCGACCCTGCGTTAAGCAATCTTCAAAATGTTTATTAAAAGCCAGGTTTTGTTGAAGCTAAAAGAATTTGGCCCCTGAACCACCTTAAGAATTATTGCAATCACGGCAAATACAAGTAAGAGGTGAATAAGCCTTCCGGAATTGTAGCTCAAAAATCCTATAGCCCAGCTATTAATCAGCATGAAGGCAATCGTGCAAAGTAAAGTATTATTGATTTTGTTTTGTATGAATAAAATTCAAGATTAAGAACCGGATAACGGTTACACTTTTGCTATCGAATTTCACATAGATCACATATTTTCAAGATTGCTATTGCGGTGTTGTTTTAACTTCTTAAAAAAGGAAGGCGATAGACCAGTAATTTTTTTAAACTGATTTGATAAATGAGCAACACTGCTGTAGTGCAGTTTGTAGGAAATCTCCGAAAGGTTAAGCTCATCGTAAAGCAGTAATTCTTTTACCCGTTCAATTTTGTTGATAATAATGAATTGCTGTATGGTAATGCCTTTCACCTCCGAAAAAATGTTTGAGAGATAGGTATAGTCGTAGTCTAGTTTTTGACTGATATAGTCTGAGTAGTTTACTTTGGGTATTTCATCCGAATAATGAATCATTTCGGTGATTATATTTTTTATTTTTTCAATCAGAATACTTTTTTTATCATCCAGTAATTCCAGCCCCGATTTTTGAAGATTCTCCTTTAATTGTTCGCGCTGTGGGTTCGTTATATCTTCCAGAATTTCAACCTTACCAAGGTCAACAACTACATAATGAAGGCCAAGTTTTTTTAGCTCTTCCTTCACCATCATTTTGCATCGCAAACTGACCATGTATTTGATGTATAATCTCATTTATTACAATGTACGCTTCTTGCACTTCTAATTCAACAAATATGTATAAACCCAGCGCGAATGATTCTCTTTTTTTACTTACGCCTGAAAAATGTAGCATGCTGCTCTTACTTTGTAACAGGCTGCTATTTGCAAGTTAGGTCTTCGCATAAGTCAAGTCACTACGGTAATACCTCAGATGACTTATTTTTAAAGACACCATTATTAATGTTAATAGTGTTTTCTGGTTTTATCTAATTGTTAATAAAATAATTAGAATCGTTATCCATTATAAATATGGAAAGTACGGTCATTACCTGACTTTTTGTGTTCTTGTCATCAAGTCTCCTACTAAATAGATTAGCTCCTTTCCGTTGGCTCTTTCATCCGGAACACAATAGTAAACCCCTTTATAGTATCTTTTAATAATTAAATTTTGGTTTGGTCGAACCCGATCATAGACCACTTCGCCTTCTTTATATTTATTTTCCATAACGAGTATAGTATAGTATTAGTTAATTATAGTGTCGTCTAATCAAGCTCGTATCCACTTTTAATTATCGTTGAGATCATTTTAAACCTAACGTTGGCCTTAATTGTATTGCGTGAATTGGCGGGTATTATCATGGAATCACCAGTATTCAGTGAGTTAGATTTGCCATCAATGATAACTTCTGCGCTTCCTTCAATAATCTGTATGTATGTGTCGAACCGGGAAGTTTTTTCGGTTAACGCTTCTCCGGAATCAAAGGAAACCGCGCTTACATTGCCGGTCGTTTTTTTTATGATTGTTTTGATAACAACCGAGTTGGGTATGTATTCAATAATCTCCACAATGATGAAGACTTTCGCTTTTTCGAATTCCTGATTTTCTATTTTCTGTTTTTTTACTATTTGATCTTCCATTTTGTAAGTGTTTGGAATTGCAACATGTAGATTTACCCAAGGATGAAGTTATTTGCTCTGGTATATGGTACAGAGTATTTATCTTGTTTGTATAATTCACTGATCCTGACGAATTTATCCTTTAGCCTTACTTTGGGGTTGTTTGGCTAAAGTCTTTTTTTTGACTTGGGTGATGTGCCTATTTGGCAATGAGAGAAATGCTATGAATATTAACTTTTAAAATTTTGATAGGCTTCGTTTTTTGACTTTTAAACTTTATCATCATCCCGTCCTGATTAATTATTTTACCCACATATTCCTGCTTGCTTGTTATAATTCTATACAGGGTAGGGTCAGGATTAGAAATTTCTTCCTGATCATTCCATTGAAAAAAAGAGGTAAAAGAATCGAGCGCGTCCATTTCTTAGTAATTTTTTATGTTTTACAACTATATTCTGAATAGAACAACAAGGGCGTAAGGTGCGGCCATTTATAAGAAAAGAGTTACATAAACCTTCAAAGAGCTTACATTAATCCCACATTTTCGTTTTGCAGTTTACCACGTTAATTGCTTAAAAAGTAAGTTGTTTTTAAAACCGGCATGCATGTGTGATACATGTAAGTCTTCCTTGAGCATGTGTAAGGGCGTTGATTCCAAAGGCTTCACCTTCACATCACATTTATGAAGTTAACTGCAAATTTTAAAAAATATGACAACTACTAGTGCTTCAACAAAAGTAGCACCGTCAAACGATGCTAAAAATAAATCAAATATGAAAGGCCTTGTCTATGGAGGTCCGGGCAAGATTGAATATAAAGACGTACCAAAGCCCGTTATTGAAAAACCAACGGATGCACTCGTTAAAATCACAAAGACAACCATTTGCGGAACAGACTTAGGCATTCTGCACGGCAAAACGCCTACGTGCAAACCCGGAACCACATTAGGACATGAAGGTGTCGGAGTGATTGAAGAGGTTGGCTCATCTGTAAGCAACTTTAAAACAGGAGACCATGTAATTATATCCTGTATCACTTCGGACGGATCCTGCGAATATTGCAAGAAACAGTTGTACGCTCATTGTGAAGATGGTGGCTGGATATTAGGCCATCTTATAAATGGCACACAGGCGGAGTACGTACGCATTCCGCATGCTGATAATAGTCTCCACCCGATTCCAAACGGAGCTGATGAAGAAGCGCTCGTGATGCTTAGTGACATCCTGCCAACAGGCCACGAGATTGGTGTAATTAACGGCTGTGTAAAACCAGGCGATACCATCGCCATTGTAGGAGCCGGACCAATTGGTATGTCGGCATTGCTTACCGCACAATTCTATTCTCCTGCAAAAATTTATATGGTTGATCTGGATCAAAATCGTTTGGAACTAGCGAAGAAGTGGGGTGCTACAGATATAATTAATTCAGGTAAAGATGATGCTGTTAAAAAGATTATGGCCGAAACAGCGGATGGGGTAGATGTAGCGATAGAAGCTGCAGGTGCACCAGCAACATTCGATATCTGCCAGCAGATCGTTCGCCCCGGAGGTCATGTTGCAAACATTGGTGTGCATGGAAAAAGTGTAGATCTGAAAATTCAAGATTTGTGGATTCGAAATATCACCATTACGATGGGACTGGTAAATACAAACACCACCCCGATGCTGCTTAAAACAGTTACGTCTGGAAAAATTGCTCCGGAAAAATTAATCACACACCACTTTAAGTTGGACGAAGTTCTTCATGCTTATGAAGTTTTTGGAAATGCGGCCAAAGAAAAAGCACTAAAGATCATCCTGACAAATTAATAGGCCGTTCTGAAGAAAATTTAAAAGAGTAGCTATGATTATTCAAGTAAATACAGACATGAGTATCTCAGGAGACAAAAAATTTGAGAGCTATTTAAATACCTTAATAAAGGGAGAGTTGCATCAATTTGATGATCAAATTAATAGAATTGAAGTGCACCTGGATGAAGGCGGTTCAAAAAATGGTGACAATGATAAACGCTGTATGCTTGAAGCCCGACTCGAAAACAGTCCGCCTGTTGCTGCTACCAGCCACGGAAATACCGTGGAGCAAGCTGTAAGTGGAGCACTTGACAGATTAAAAACTTCAATAGATAGGAAGTTAAAGAAATCAAATGCATACACAGTATCGTTATCATCATGAGGGATTAAAAAATACTCATACTAAGGATTTATTGAGTCCAGAATATGAAAGCACTGCCTTGGCGGGTCTATTTGCAGGAGCAAAATTTAATGGGTTTGATATCGAGGCTGCTATAAGTCTCTACACGTGGTTGGAGGAATCACATTAATTAACGAATTCCCTTCGATGGGGTAAATCATCAACAAAAAAAGTTGATGAAATAAATTTTTGAAGCAACAGTAATTCAATTTCTTAATTTTCAAATATGAATTATGGCAACTGAACTGGCATTGAAAGGCTCCAACATAAAAAAAAGCAAAAAGAAAAGAACATTGCACAAGCTCTATATTGAGTTGGTGAAGTTGCAAAAGGAAGTCATTTCTTCCGATATAAAACTGCTTGTGATACTGGAAGGAAGGGATGCAGCCGGTAAAGATGGAACAGTGAAAAGGATCATCAAACACCTCAGCCCGCGAGACACAAAAGTAGTGGCGCTGGGCAAGCCTACTGACTTTCAGGAACGCGAATGGTACTTTCAGCGATACACTTCTCATCTGCCAGCTTCGGGCGAATTCGTTGTTTTCAACAGGAGTTGGTATAACCGTCTTGGTGTTGAAAAAGTAATGGGCTTTTGCACGCAAAAGCAATACAAATCATTTTTTTCGGAAGTAAAATCGTTTGAGGATGGCCTGGTTGAGGGCGGCTTCATTATCCTGAAATATTATTTGGATATCAGCAAGGATGAACAGAAAAAAAGATTAGATGATCGCAAAAAAGATCCGTTGAAGAAATGGAAGATAAGCCCCATTGACAAGGTAGCCCAAAAGCACTGGAAAGATTATTCAGATGCCCGTGATGAAATGCTGTTGAGAACAAATTTCAAGGATGCTCCCTGGTTTATAGTAAGTGCGAACAAAAAGAAAGCAACACATATCGCCTTAATTTCTCATATCCTGAATTGCATGAAATATAAAAATAAGAATGAAAAATTGGTATCGCATAATTATGGTTTGGTTGATCCAGCAACATCAGAAATTATAAACGATAAACTCTATTAAAAAAGTAAATGATCCATGAGGCTAATAGTTGTACATGTTACCCGGTACTTAAATAAAATGGTGAAGAACCTCAAAAATGCTTAATACAACTTTATCGAGCGAACAAATTAACGTATTAAAAAGTGATCACCAATTAGAAGACAATATGCAAAACCACCAACACATCATCCTGCTTTCAGAGAACAAATCATTTCCAAGTCAGGGGAAATATAAGTGTCCCATGCATTCCAATGAAGTAAGCGACAAGCCAGGGCATTGTCATAAATGCGGAATGAAGTTGATACCAATGAGTCAACAAAATGATCATAGGGTTATGATCACCGATCATTACAATAGGTTATGACCAGCAGTGATACAATCAGTGGTGGGCTGATACTTGAATTCATCTATTATCTGCCCATCCATTTCGTTTATGGGTACCGTGGTTATTATTCTCTGTTAATGTAGGATTTTTTTTTGCTCTGTATGTTTACTGTACTCATTTACATTAAATTAAAATTATGAAACACAGTGTAAAAAGCATCATCGGTTTCACCTTGGGTGCAATGGATGGCGAGATTGGAAAAGTAAAAGAATTTTACTTTGATGACGACACATGGGTAGTCCGCTATCTGATTGTGGATACAGGCAATTGGCTCTTTGGCCGGGTAGTACTCATTTCTACGGAAGCTATTGTAAACGCTGACTGGAATAAGAAAATATTTTCAGTTAATCTCAGCAAAGAGCAGATAAAAAAAAGTCCGGATATAAATACTGAGCTTCCTGTTTCGCGACAAGAAGAGATTAAACTACACAAGTATTATCCCTGGGTTCAGTATTGGGGTGGTGGTTATTATGGTGGCGGCAGTGGCATATTAGCCATTAGCCCTGGTCCATTGGCTATGGGGCTGCCCAGAACCAACCTCACCGAAGAAGACACCGCGGAAGAGCAGCATGCCAATAAGCACTTGCGCAGCACGGGCAAAGTAACCGGTTATAAAATTAAAGCAACGGATGGAGAAATTGGTGAGGTAGAAGATTTTATACTTGATGAAACGAAGTGGGAGATTGATTTTCTGTTAGTGGATACCGGTAAATGGTTGCCGGGAAAAAAGGTGCTGATTTCCCCCAAGTTAATCAACGAAATAGATTGGGAGAATTCTATTGTAAGCGTTGAGACTTCAGTAGAGTTTATAAAAGGTAGCCCTGAATATGATCCTACGCAATTAATAAATGTTGTTGATCATGATAACCTTCATGACTATTATCAACAATTGACTTCGCATCAGTAACTGAAACTATTTTAGATAAGATAATGCTACCTTTTATGAAAAAGAATTGTTTTCTCTTGGTGGGTTTCCTGTTGGTAGGAACCTTCACACGTGCTCAACATCAGGAGATTAGTTTTGATGTGATTTACAAAGACGACAAAGTAGGTGTGTTGCATGCTAAGGAAACAAAGGCCGAATCGAAATTATTCAAGCTGCTAACTACCGAGACGAGCACCACTTTTCTATTTATCCCCATCCATATGGAATCAGAAGTTACCACGACTCAGGAGAACGGTGCTCTGATAAAAGGAACCGCTTACCGAGATGCAAGTCGCAAATCCAACGATGTTATTGCCTCGGTTTCAAAAATTGGATTCAACCGATATCAACGAGAGCGAAATGGTGTAAAGGATATAATCAGAAATCAACGCATTACGTATTGTGTAATCGATCTTTACTTTAAAGAACCCTTGGGAGTCACTCGCGTTTTCTCAAACATGCATGCACAAATGCTAACATTGAAGAGAATGGATAATGGGCAGTATCAATTAATTGCTCCAGACAATAACAATTCTCTTTATTCTTATAGAAATGGACAATTGATCAGCATAGAAGTAGATACGCCCGTGGGTAAAGTCATTTCCAAACGTAGACAATCTGTTAGCGAATAGCAGTTTGCCCTAATCTTTTGTAAGCACTGATTTACACCATAACGATTTCCAACCTCCACCGTAGTTATTTTTTGTTTTACCTTTAACAAAAGCAAGTGATATAATCAGGGTACCAGAAGCTAAATCATTTACGATGGGAATGATTTCTTCATAGTTTAAAATCCAGGGCGCTGCTAAAAGCCAGAGTCCTAGTAGAATGGCAACTTTACCTACACCGCGCGTTATCTCCCAGCAAGCAACAATAGCAAACGTTGCTAAGATGGGGCCCACAATACGACAGCTTATAGAACCCGTTGTATTATAGTGAAGCAGAGGCGGTGCAACCATTAAGTAAACTCCCATAATCGCATTTAAAATTTGTGGCCACATAGTTTAGTTAATTTTATTTTCTATTTCTGAATCACCCCAAAATGCCTTCCATACAGAATTACCCGAATGCTTAACTCTCTTGAGATATTGTAGAGAGGCTAACAGTTCATCCATCGCAGGGCCAATCATAAAAATTGAAATGGCAGCAGAAGCTAAACACAAGGTGCACCACGAATGGAATAAAACCGGTTGCAGTACAACTAATACTACACTTACCAAGCCTAGCGGACCAACAGCAATTCCAAACAGCACAACAATCCATGGCATGGTGCGCCAGCGCTTGGTGCTGCCAATAGCGCCCGTTACTACATCTACTAAATAGGCAATTGCACCGAGAGCGCCATCCGGTATGGGCAAGACTTTGGAGACGGCTGAATTCAAAACCTGTTTACTTCCGTTTCCGAAAAAAGGCTCCCATACAGTGCTTACGAAGTTGAGTTGGTAGAGTGCAAGGTAACTTGCAATGCAAGTTCCGATCGCGGCTAACACTAAGATAGGTATCCGGTCATCCCATCCGGAAGGATTGTAGTCCCATCCGGGAGGTGTGTGTTCCTCAAGTTTTATACCCATCTCGCAATTTTTAAAGTAGTATTTTTCGCTTACGCACATCTTATTCAATTTGCGTACCTGTATTAACGAAAAGAAGTCCCCATCGAATTTCTCTATCGTATAAACTCTGGGTTGCATTTTAAGTACGATGATAATTATTTAGCAAGATTGATGAACGGGGAATTAACACCACAATGTTTCTTACTCTCTACAATAGACACATAATGCTGTATTTAACACTAATTATTTTCCATATTGCTCAACAATTTTAGGAAAACATGTATAGCCTTGTCGGCCATTACAGTAAATTAGCTGCTCATTGAAGAGACAGAATCATGCAACTAAAACAGGCGGTAAAAAATGCAGGGAATCTCCTCAAGGAAACTTTTCGGAAATTTATTGCCGTTCGTGGCCTCCGTTTAAGTGCGGCCTTGTCTTGTTATATTCTCTTTTCTTTAATTCCCCTGCTCTTCATCATCATTTCTTTAAGTGGACTTTTTTTTGGCGAGAAGGCGGTACGGGGTGAGGTTTTTGGGCAGATTAATGAACTCGTTGGCTCACGCGCGGCCACGGAAATTCAGCAAATAATAAAAACCGCGAAGCCATCAAAGGATACTTCTGTAGCCAGTGTAATCGGTATTATCTTTTTGGTGATAACGGCATCGGGTGTGTTTGCTGAAATTAAGGCTTCCATCGATATTATATGGGGTATCAAGTCAAAATCCAAACGCGGCTTAATGAAATTCATCACTCGCTATCTCTTGGCATTTACCGCGATAGGGTTGACCGGACTTTTGCTATTGGTGGCTCTGGTAATCAATTCACTGATGGATTTTCTCGACAATCGTTTAATCCTCTATTTACCCGGTTTTGATATTAATTTCTATTACATAGTCAACCTTATTATCCTGTTCGTCCTCCAGATTATTTTATTCACTGCCGTTTTTAAGATACTGAATGATCGAAAACCAGCACTGCGAGATTGTTTAACAGGCGCAATTTTTACGGCTGTTCTTTTTATGATTGGCAAATTTACCATTGGTACTTACTTCAACCATCTGGCCGGTTCTTCCATTTATGGTGCTGTTGGCACGCCTATGATAATACTTACCTGGATTTATTATTCGTCAATCATTTTTTATATGGGTGTAGCCTTCACCAGTGTGTATGCACGCACCTATGGGAATGGAATAAAATCTGACGAGCATTAACTGAAAGCTGTGTTCAACCAATAAGCCCAACTTTTAATTTTTGTTAAATAAAGTATTTGGAGTTTGGTATTTAAATTTTCTAACGAGCCATTCATTGATCATTTTTTCTACGTGCTTCACTTGTTGATCGTCACCTTGGTAAAATCTGTTTTCTTAAGAAAGAACCTTCTAATCACACCAATCCTATTCTCTACCGTCCCTTTGTCCTGTGAAGTATACGGATAAGTAAAGAATGATTTAATTTTCATCGCTTCCTTATCCTAAGCGCGAAGCATCGGCCCCCCGCTTCTACCACCAGCATGTTTATGAATAGAGATTGTTCTCGTTGACTAGGATTGCTTATTATTTGGCAAGGTTAATTAACGGGGAATTAACACCCCGTTTGTCTCTAACTCTCTACAATAGCATGAACAATTATGCTACCATCGATCTCTATCCACTCTCTTAAGTTGGCATACTAATTACTTGTAGTATAGTAGCTATCTGTAACGACTGTAGGTGATTGAATAAAAAAATGCAACCCTTACAATACCTGAACTATATAACTTCTTACGCATGGTGTATAACTTTTTTATTTTAATAGTCATCACCTTAGAAGTAACACTGGTTGGCAAAACTGCATAAATGCATAT
>Ga0163148_10000243_pt1 | contig 73267 bp, 57 predicted proteins | sample OliLakLV19MP7P2_FD_148606 | JGI IMG/M metagenome (GOLD analysis project Ga0163148, IMG submission 148606) | Freshwater microbial mat bacterial communities from Lake Vanda, McMurdo Dry Valleys, Antarctica- Oligotrophic Lake LV.19.MP7.P2 | ecosystem: Environmental > Aquatic > Freshwater > Lake >... | reverse complement strand
GTGCAGTGTGTTTTGCAACGTTCAGCAACAGTTGCAAAGCAAGCCAACTTGGTAATAGGGTTGATCTTTTTGGGGTTGGGAATAAAGGTTTTTTGGGGTTTAATGTTCTGATCCCAAAATCGTAAATCTCTATGAAGGTCAAACTATTCCTCTTTTCTTTACTGACTGCATCGTGGCTGTTCTCCTCCTGTGGCGAAAATGAAGTTTGCTGCGATAATCCGCAAGCCGATTTTTCAAAGGGTATCTTCGTTGTGAATGAAGGCCCCTTTGGCGGCTCAGGAACCATCAGTTGGCACAATCCTGACACGGGCGAAACACAGGATTCCATTTTTGAGAAAGCCAATAACGGCGCGGAGTTGGGGCAATTCGTTCAGTCGTTGACTTTCTTCAACGGCAAGGGTTACATCGTGGTCAATGGGGCTGATCGGGTCGTCGTGGTTGAAACTTCAACTTTCAAATTTCTCCAAGTAATCGAAGGCTTGAAACAACCTCGTTACTTTTTTCCACTCGACAACAACACCGCTTACATCAGCCAATGGGGCGATGACGGGCTTACAGGCAGTATAGCCAAGGTAGATTTGAATACAAATACGGTGTTGACAACCATCCCTACAGGCCTTGGTCCAGAAAAAATGATACAAATAGGCGACAAAGTATATGTTGCAAACTCGGGCGGATACGGCAAGGATTCTACGTTAACTGAAATTCTGATTTCAAGTGATTCCCCGCAGACAGTGACCCTTCCTTCTGGCATAAACCCATCGTCGCTTGTTTTTAATGGCCAAAAACTTTTTTACCTCTGCAAAGGCTTCTATCTGGATGCTGACCAAATGGGGCGATTGGATTTTGTCAATGGAGGGCCAGGCGTAGAAACTCCTGCTTCATCGGATGACTTGCTGTTAGATGAGGCTACCGGAGACATGTATTTTTTCGGCGGCAACACTGTTTACAAAGCAGATTCCGGTGGTCCTGCTCCCTTGCTTTCGGAATGGCTGTTGGCGAGTGTTTCCGGTTTGCAAACACCCTACAGCCTGGCTTTTGATACTGACCAAAAACTGCTGTATTGCGCTGATGCCAAGGATTATATCTCCGCTGGAGAAGTTTATGTCTTCAAATCTGATGGTACAAAAATTGCTTCTTTCCGCACTGGTTTGCTACCAGGGGAGATCGTCATTCTGAGATAGGATAAACGAAGATTGGAGTATTAGGATCTCAGGGTTGATATCCCAATACTCCTAATATCCCAATATCCCAATATCTTTGGCACATGAAATACCTATTGTTCGCGCTCTGCCTAACTGTTTTTTTTGCTTGCTCTCAGCCTCCCAAAGATGCTGGCAGTGTCCCCAAAAATGTAAACTATATTTCTTTCAAATACAGCAAAGAAATTTATAGTATGGACGTGCGAGACCCCAATAACTGGTGTAACCTCCATTTCCGAGAGGCGGCGCTCATAAATGCTGATCCTAAAAATTACAATCGCCGACTGTTTGCGCTCAGCGATATACCGAGCAGGGTGGTTGTGTTTTATGGGCAATTTTCTGCTGTATTCATTTTGTACAAAGTAGGCAATCAAGTTGATATTTACACGAGCGATAACCTCCCTGGTTGCCTTTCCAACAAGGCCAATTTCCAACTTTTCCCTGATGGGCTTTCATTTCATTATGACAATAAATCGGGGATTAGTATTGATGTGTATTTACAAGAATTTCCCAGTGGCGTACAAATAGCGGTTGATCTTCCTCCCGGTGGCAGCCACGGGATCACCGTGCATCGATGCGAAGCCTGCAAATAAGGCAAACCATTGATTGTCAAAAGTTCAATGCGCGTTTGCAAATGGTTTGAAAGGCTGTATAAGGGCTTTTTTGAAAAAGCGCCTTTTCTTTGCCCCTCTGGAATTCGCACTACAAATTATTTTTAGTTCCCGAATAGGGGATCATCTCGTTAACATGAACAAACACAGCCTCTTGGTGGCTCTATTGAGCCTTTTACTCCTCGCTTCATGCAAAAATACCCCTACGCCACCGAAACCGCCCGCTCTAGTCAACCTTGAAGACACTACAAAATCCTCCATACCGGACCCAAATGACCTTCTCCGTACCTTGCAAGGCCGTTGGCAGAGCGAACAGGATTCCAGCTATACCCTGGAAATCGCCGACACACAGATGCGCCACTTGAACAGCGGCAATCTTTCCTACCAAAGCATGATAGATGTGGATGGGGCCTGTGAAAGTCCTGTTTGCAGAACCGGCGGTGTGGATACATCTGACGGTTGGTGCTTTACAGAAATGACGATAGAGCAAGGGAAATATGGGGCTCAGTGTAATTTTGTAGTAGTTTGCGACACTACCCGGCTTCATTATCGATCCCTGAGCGGGTCTGGGCTTGATCTATCCTTCAAAAAAATTCGATAAGCATCATCGCAGGGCTTCGTCGGGAGTTCTACATTCGCAGCGTGAATTATCCCCTCGCGTTCATTCGGATGCTCCGGCTTCCCAATCTGCTCATTGTGTACCTTACGCAATATGTGCCATATTGGTTTGCCCTGCGTCCTGCGCTGTTGAAGGCGGGTGGAATTCCATTGCTTACAGAACGAACTTTCAACCTCATTGCTGCTGCAACGGTGCTTACCACATTGGCCGGTTATATACTCAACGATTTTTATGACCGCCATATTGATGCCATGAACAGGCCTAAACGAGCTGTTTGGGGTCGGGTATTGGCACCCTCCTTCGCCCTGATATTATACGGTTTGATCGTAGGAGGGGCGCATTGGCTCGCTTTCCTTATTGACCAGGAACTCCGCCCGCATGATCACTGGCCTATGTGGGTGTTTCCTGGCATATCGTTCCTGCTTTTTCTTTACGCCTGGGTGTTCAAATGCACTGCTTTGATAGGCAATCTGCTCGTGTCGGTGCTATGCGCGCTGGTACCAGTGGTGATGCTTTTGCCTGAGCAACGAGCCATTTGGCTTACCTCTTTTGTGCAACCGGATTTGATCCAGCAAGGCGTTTCTCTGGTGTGGCTATATGCCCTTTTCGCTTTTCTTACCAATCTGCTGCGGGAACAAATCAAAGACCTCGAAGACTTTCAAGGTGATGCTGCCTGTGGCTGCAATACACTTGCTGTGCTCAAAGGCCCACGTTTTGCTAAAAAACCTGCCGGCATGACAGGATTGGTGTTGAGCGTGTTCATAGGCCTGCTTTTAATTTTTTGGCATCAAACCGGAGCGCCGCAGTGGCAGGTGGGTGTTGGAACGCTCCTTTTATTTTTGCCTGCCCTTTTTACTACCATCATCTTATATCGCGCCCAAGGCAAACCAGATTTTTCCAGGGCCAGTTTTTTGGTCAAAATCGTGATGTTCGCAGGGGTATTCCTGCTTTTACGTTGTTGGCCAGAAGATATTTGGGGAGCAGCGCAAACCTATCTTGCAAAATTTTAGTCAATGTCCAGAAGACCTCTTATCCTCGCTTCCAAAAGCCCGCGCCGTAGTCAACTTTTGCGCGAAGCGGGCTTTGATTTCACGGTACAAGCCATTGATATGGACGAATCTTTCCCTCTTGAAATGCCTCCTGAGGAAGTTGCCCCTTGGCTTGCCCAGCGCAAAGCCCAGGCGGCAGCGCATTTAATTCTTGGAGCGGAAATCGTCCTTGCAGCAGATTCGGTGGTGATCCTTGACGGAAAAATCTACAACAAGCCTGCCGACTACGAAGAGGCTTGTAGCATGATTCGCAAACTTTCAGGACGGCAACATACGGTGGTAACAGGTGTTTGCCTCCTCTCAAAAGAGAAAGAAAAAGTGCTTTCGGGAACAACCAAAGTCTGGTTTTCAGAACTTTCTGAGGAAGAGATTGACTACTACATCCGTACCTGCGAACCATTTGACAAGGCGGGTTCTTATGGCGCACAAGATTGGATTGGGCACTGCAAAATCAGCCGGATTGAAGGCACTTTCCAGAATGTGATGGGGCTGCCGGTAGATTTGGTGTATGCAGCTTTGAAGGATTTTTAGTGGGTTGAGTTTTTCTGGACTGGCAATTAAACGAGGAGCCTGTTGGCCACTCGAACATCAACAAAATTCAGTTCGGAAAAGAAGCCTTTATGCACCTGCATCTGTGGAGATCAGACATCCGGCAAAAAGGACTGGGTGCAGATTTTGTCAAAATGACCCTGCCATTTTTCTTTGAAAACTACGAATTGGAAACCTTGTACTCAGGGCCATTTTCCCTGAACACTGCACCAAACAAGACGCTGGAGAAGATCGGTTTCCAATTTGTAAAACAGCACGTAACTATTTCAGGATGGCTCAATTTTGAGCAAGCTGTGAATCTATGGGAATTGAGCCGCAACCGTTACTTATCCCTCCGATGAGGATACTTTTTACTGTTACCAACGATCTTACTTACGACCAACGGATGCAACGCATCTGCAATACACTGGTTGCCAATAGCTATTCGGTAACGCTCGTGGGACGCATATTGCCACACTCTATCCCACTGGAAACCAGGCCATTTGAGCAAAAAAGACTGAAGTGTTTTTTTCAAAAAGGCTTTGGCTTTTATTTTGAGTACAACCTGCGTCTTTTCCTGTTTTTGCTTTTTGCGCGCTACGATGCAGTATGTTCTATTGACCTCGATACTTTGCCCGCCGGATGTTTTGCAACGATCCTTCGCCGCAAAAAGCGCGTGTTCGATGCGCACGAGCATTTCACCGAAGTGCCTGAAGTTGTTCATCGCCCCTTTATCAAGTTTGTTTGGGGCATGGTGGGGCGGATTTGTCTTCCTTTTTACCGGCATGCTTATACGGTAGGCCCTGCTTTGGCACAAATATTTGAAGAGAAATATGGGTTGAAGTTCGGGGTGGTTCGGAATGTGCCAGTTTCTTTTGATTCAAATTTAGCAATTCGACAAAAAACGGGAATCTCAAATTTCATACCCCTGCAAATTCTTTACCAAGGTGCGCTTAACGAAGGCCGGGGAATAGAAGCAATGTTAGAAGCAATGCAACACCTTGATAACGTGCAATTTGTACTTGCAGGAGAAGGCGATCTTTCCGCTAAACTACGACAAAAAGCATTTAATTTGGGGTTGGGAGGCCGTGTTGTCTTTTTGGGTAATGTGAAGCCTGACGACTTAAAAATTCTAACGGATCAGGCTTGGTTGGGGCTAAATCTTTTGGAGAATCGGGGACTTTCCTATTACTACTCACTCGCCAATAAATATTTTGATAGCGTACAGGCAGGCGTACCTGTACTGACAATGGATTTTCCTGAATACAGGGCATTGAACGCCACACACGAGGTTGCTGTCCTCATCCAGGATACGAATCCGAAATCGATCGCAGATGCCATCCAAAGGTTGTTGGACGACAGAGAATTATACGAAAAATTGAGGCAAAATTGCCTTTTGGCTCGAAAGGAGTGGAATTGGGAACGAGAGCAAAAATCGCTGTTGAAAATTTGGCAACAGGTGGAACATGGTCAAAAGTCCATCAAAAATTGCTTTTGGGCGACAGTTTAAAGCCTATCCGCCTTGCTTTTTCCGAAAGGGTGTATGTTCGCACCCTTATTTCAAAAAACTTCCACCTTTACTGTATTTCATGCAAAATTTATTCAAAGTTACGCTTTGCGCGTGCTGCTTTTTTGTCGCGCAAAGTGCTTTTGCCCAACTCCAAAACATCAATCTCCAACTCCGTTCTACCATGGATTTCCCTGGTCAAACGCTCGCCAATGTTTGCGGTTATTGGCAAAATGGCCAGGAATATGCTTTGGTTGGCGGGCAAGCTGGGCTGATAATTGTAAACATCACCAACCCTGACGCTCCTCAGCAAATTGTCCAAATCCCCGGCCCAAACAACCTTTGGAAAGAAATCAAAGTCTATTCGCATTACGCTTATGTCACTTCAGAAGGGGGACAAGGGGTGCAAATTGTGGACTTGAGCAACCTTCCAAGTGCGAATTTGAACTATCACTACTATAAGGGCGATGGCGCAATCGCGGGCCAACTCGATGGCATCCATGCACTGCACATTGATGTGAAAAAGGGCTTTCTCTATACTTATGGTGGCAGCATTGATCAAAATGATCCCGGTGGCGCGAAAATTTTCAACCTCAATCTGGACCCTTATAACCCGAAATATGTGGCTCGTTTTGAACAACTTGGCTACATCCACGATGGGTATGCGGACAATGACACCTTGTACGCTTGTCACATAAGTGCAGGTATTATGTCCATTGTTGACATGGCTGACAAAAGCAACCCGCAGGTGCTGGGCACTGTAGAAACCCCTGGCAAATTCGCCCACAATTCCTGGATGACCGACGACCGCAAGCATGTGCTAACGACGGACGAAAAGGCGCCTTCATTTCTAACTGCCTATGATGTGAGCGATCCTTCTGACATTCGTGAACTTGACCGGATATCGCCCAACAATGGCAATGGCACTTATGTGCACAATACACACATTATCAATGATTATGCCGTTACTTCCTGGTACACAAGCGGCGTTCTAATTGTAGATGCACATCGGCCTCAGAACTTGATTACGGTTGCACAATACGATACCTATGCCGGCAATAATCTAGAATTTGAAGGCTGTTGGGGCGCGTTTCCGTATTTTCCCTCCGGCACTATTATCGCTTCTGACATTGATCCTGGCCAACTGACAGTCCTGACCCCGACTTATAAACGCGCCTGTTACCTCGAAGGAAAAATTACCAACGGCTGCAATGGACAACCACTTGCAGGTGCAACGGTGAGGATCACTGGCAGCACCGATCCAGCAAAAATCGTCACAACGAAGGCCGATGGTCTTTACAAAACGGGGCAAGTCACACCAGGCAATTTTACTGCCCTCATCAGTGCTCCGGGCTTTCCATCTAAAACGGTCAATATTACCCTTTCAACTGCCCAAGTGACCGTATTAGATGTTCTCATGGACGCTGGTGTGGTCTTTACAGCCAATGGCACGGTAACAGAGATCGGCACCAACACCCCCATCGCGAACGCGATGGTTACGCTCAGCAGCACGATTAATTCTTACACGCTGACCACAAATGCCAACGGCCAATTCACAAAGGATTGTGTTCCGCAAGGAACTTACACCGCAACAGCGGGCAAATGGGGCTATCTCGCTGGTAATGTGTCGGTTAACCTCGGCACACCTATTTTGATCCAACTTGCTCCAGGCTATTACGACGACTTTATCGCTGATCTAGGATGGACAACAGCCAGTGCTGCAAGCTCCGGCGACTGGGAACGTGGTGAGCCAGACGGTACAACGTATGACGGCGACCAGGTGAATCCTGAATTTGATGCGAGTGTGGACAACAATGTCCAATGCTATGTTACAGGAAACGGGGGCGGACAAGCTGGATCGGATGATGTGGACGACGGTTTTGTTTCTTTGGTTAGCCCTGTTATGAAACTTGGTGCTTATCAGGATGCAGTGCTTACTTTCTACTATTGGTTTTTCAATGGAGGTGGTAGCGGCACTCCAAATGATAAAATGCAAGTGAATTTGTTGAAGGGCAATCAAACAATTAACATACTTGACATCACCAACTCCGAAAGCAATTGGAGATTCTCCGGCGATATACACTTGAAGGATTTTACCACCTTGAGCGACAATATCCGGATCGAATTTATCGTACGTGATGACAACCCAGGGCATCTTTCAGAAGGAGCAGTGGATGTATTTAGCGTAGTTCCGGCCCTGGTAGGCATCCAATCGGTGCTGGATGCATCTGCTTCTTTGTCGGTATTGCCAAACCCTGCTTCTGGTGCGTTTGGACTTCGTTATTCTTGGGAAAATTCTGAAGAAAATCCCACGGTCGAGCTGCGCAATCTTTTGGGACAGCTTGTTTTCACAGAAAAACTTACTTCCAAAACAGGGTTTACTACATTTGGAGGTAATTTGAAACCAGGCGTTTATTTTGCCAATCTTCGGAGTGCCGGACGATCTAGCGCGGCAATGAAATTGGTGAAGCTATGAGATGACCGAAAATTTTAGTCTTTTTGAAGACGGAAGAAATTGAAACGGGGTATTTCGTTGAATACGAAATACCCCGTTTTTTGAATCGCCTTAAATTGGCGCTGACTCAGCAAGTCATGGGTTTCCATCCGATGCTTCATTCCTCTTCTGGTAGCAATTCTATCGGCAGTGATTTGGTCGTTCGAGCACCTAATTCCTTGATCTTCTCTGCTTTACCTATAAGGGTGTCTCCTGGACGGCCTGCGTTTGTGAGTTTGTGCATGGCATCGTCGTAGGCTGAGCGCGCATTGTCAAGGCGTGCTCCAATAGTCCGCAAGTCGTCTACGAATGCCACAAACTTGTCGTAAAGCAATCCGCTTTGCTTGGCTATTTCGAGCACGGATTTCGTTTGTTTTTCTTGTTTCCAAAGGTGCGCCACTGTGCGCAGTGTAGCGAGTAAACTACTTGTGGTCACGATGACGATGTTCCGCTCCAGGGCATCCGTAAAAAGGCGTGGATCGGCTTGCGATGCCGCAGTAAGCGCCCCTTCAAGCGGCACAAACAACAGCATGTAATCGGGGGTGTTAATGGAATAAAGCGTCTGGTAATTGGTACGACTGAGGTTGTCCACATGGCTGCGGAGACTCGTAACGTGCGCTTTCAAATGCTGATCGCGTTCCGTTGGGTCGGCAGCGTTGAAATACCGCTCAAAAGCCGTAAGCGATACTTTAGAATCCACGATAAGTTGTTTGTTTTCAGGAAGTTGAATGACAAAATCGGGCCTTTTTGCAGCGCCATCTTCATCTCGAAAAGGGGCTTGGGAGAGGAAGTGAATGCCTTTTTGAAGCCCCGATTTTTCGAGCAAAGTTTCCAATTGCATCTCGCCCCAATCGCCTTGCAATTTGCTCTGGCCTTTGAGTGCTGATGTTAGGTTGTGCGCATCCTGGCTGAGCTGTTGGTTGAGTTGGGTGAGTTGCTCCAGTTCTTTTTTGAGGCTGGATTTTTCGCGGGTTTCTTCCAAAAACTTGCGGTCTACATTTTCTTCAAACTCTTTGATTTTCTCTCGCAACGGACTCAGCACTGTCTGTAATTGCTGCGCATTTTGTGCGGTGAAGCGGATGGATTTTTCCTCCAGCAGTCGGTTCGCAATGTTCTCAAATTCCGTTTTGAACTTGACTTGTAACTGCTCCACCTCGGCTTTTTGATTCCTTAAATTTTCTTCTAAATGATACAGTTGTTGTTCGCGGGCAGCAAGCTGAGCATGCGCGTCTCGGATTTCGCGCTCTTTGGAAGACAGTTCGGAGCGTAGGCGTTCGGTCTCTTCCAGGATGGCAGTATGTAGTTCGCGGGGCACAAATTGTTCTTTATCAAAGATTTGTGCACTATTGCCCGATTGTTGGCGCAATACCAGAAATACGAGGACAATAAGCAGGATGCCTCCAAGAAGTAAAAGTAAGGTGTCGTCCATGATTCAAGGATTTGTTCGACAAATGTACCCCGCTCATGACTTTTTGTTTGTTTCTGGCTTGATTTTTTAACAGAAAATGTTTTGGAAAAGGAAGAAATTATTGCGTTTCTCCCTGCTTCTCAAATTCTTTAATAATATCATCCGGTGATTTGCCCAACCACTTAATTGCATTCTGCGCATCGTCGGCAAAATCAGGGTCGTTCGGATATTTTTGGAGGAATGACTCGTAAGTTGCCTTGGCTTTTTCAAGATCGGCAAGGTCGTTTTCCTGTACAAACCCGATCATGAAGAGTGCAGTAGGTGCTTTTTTGTGTTGCGGCAGCCCTTCGGAAATCTTTGAGTAAAGTTCGATGGCTTTTTGAGGCTGCTTCACTGTTTTGGCAAGGCCAGCGGCTTTCAACAGCACGTCTACATATTGATCTGGGTTGGATTTTTCTACCAGAACAGCGAGTTCTTCAGAAGTTTTGATGAACGCCTCGGCTTTGGATTTGTCGGTGACAGTGGCACCTCCCATTGCCTTGTCTAGATCAATGAGTTTCTGTTGAAGGGATTTCACAGGGTCGGTTTGGCAAGCGTTAAAAACGATGCTTAGGAGTGCGAGGGTGATTAGTTTTCTCATATTGTAAAAATAATGTTGTCAATGTGATTCCCACCTTCGCATAGGCTTCGGCGGGTAAAAAAGTGGTCAATGTGATTCCATTATTAAATATATTCAAACGCTCCAAACGGGCTTTTTACGGTTACTTTTTCGCCCACATTGCTGTGTACGCGCCCAATAACGCGGGCTTCGATGCTATATTTCTCAGCAATTGCCATCACTGCGTCAGCATGCCGGGCGGGGAGGTAAATCTCTATTCGGTGCCCCATGTTGAACACTTGATACATTTCGCGCCAAGGGGTCTCGCTGCTTTCTTGAATCAATTTGAAAAGCGGTGGTAATTCGAAGAGATCGTCTTTTACGATGTGCACATCCCTTACAAATTTCAGCACTTTCGTTTGCCCGCCGCCCGTAACATGTATGATACCGTGGATTTTTTTGCGATACATTTGGAGGATTTCCTGCAAGACAGGCAAGTAACTTCGCGTTGGCGATAGAATGAGTTTCCCAACACTAATCATTTGATTTCCAATAGGAATTTTTTCCGTCACCATTCGATTGCCTGTGTAAACCACCTCTTTGGGCAAACCAGGGTCAAAACTTTCGGGGTATTTTTCGGCATAGTTTTTTGACAATACATCATGGCGCGCAGCGGTCAAACCGTTGCTCCCCATGCCACCGTTGTATTCAGTTTCATAGGTAGACTTTCCGAACGAAGCAAGTCCTACGATGACATCGCCAGCGCGGATGCTGGGCACGAGCACTTCACTGCGTTTCATCCGTGCAAAGGCCGTGAAACCCACGTCAATGGTGCGTACAATATCGCCCACATCAGCGGTTTCGCCTCCGGCAAGATGAAGATTCACACCATGATCGCGCATTTTTTCCACAAAATCAGAAGTGCCTCGAATAACAGCTGCGATGACTTCTGCGGGTATAAGCCCTTTATTGCGCCCAATGGTGCTGCTAAGTATAATGTCGTTGGTGCAGCCCACACAAGCCATGTCGTCGAGGTTCATCACAATGGCATCTTGCGCTACACCTGGCCATACGGATAGATCGCCGGTCTCGCGCCAATACACATAGGCCAAGCTCGTTTTTGTACCCGCTGTATCCGCATGGAGCAGATTGCAATACTTGGCATTTCCTGCAGCCAAATCGGGCAGAATCTTGCAAAAAGCATTGGGATACAAGCCTTTGTCCAGATGCTGGATGGCTGCATGAACGTCTTCTTTGGAGGCGGAAACACCGCGCTGGTCGTATTTCGTCATTTTTACCCGCCGGAGCCTTGGCGTAGGAGGGGCGTCATTATCCGCCATTATGTGTCATTTTTCCCAACTGCGAAACCGCGCCGTGCGGTCGTAAATGTGGTAAAGAATGGCTTTTTCCAATTCGTTAAAAACCTGTCCACGCCGCGCCATAACAATGGAGGCTGTTTCGCAGGCCTCGGTAAATTTATACGTTCGATAGCCATCGGGGCCGCCCCAGGAAAAATCGGGGACGAAATTGCGGGGAAATCCCGCTCCGTAGATATTGGCAAAGATACCCACCACTGTGCCCGTATTGAACATGGTGTTGATAGCGCATTTGGAATGGTCGCCCATGATGAGCCCAACAAATTGCTGTCCAGTTTTTTCAAAACGCTCCGATTCGTAGTTCCAAAGTTTCACTTCGGAGTAATTGTTTTTGAGGTTTGAATTGTTTGAATCTGCACCAAGGTTGCACCATTCCCCCAATACCGAATCGCCGAGGTAGCCATCGTGCGCTTTGTTTGAGTTGGCGAAAAAAATAGAGCGCGCCACCTCGCCTCCTATTCGACAACCGGGGCCAAAGGTGCTTGGGCCATAAATCTTGGCCCCCATTTTGACGATTGAATCTGAACCAATTGCAATCGGGCCGCGCAACATTGAGCCTTCCATTACCTCGGTGTTTGCGCCGATGTAAATGGGGCCGGCCATGAGGTTGAGCGTACAATATTCCATTTTCACGCCTTCCTCGAGGAAAAGGTTTTCGGGCGGACCGATGATCTTGTTTGTATCAGAAACCGGTTTCGAATTTTTCCCGGTTGTGAGCAATGCAAAGTCTTCGGAAAGTGCTTGTTCGTTCAGCCGGACAAGTTGCCAGAGTTGGGTGATTTGCACCAATGGGATGCTTTCGTCCAATTCCTGCCCCTGCAGTTCGTTCACTTCCTCCTCCTCAATGAGTGACTCAAACTGGGCTTCGTTGAGCCTGGCGGCTATGAGTTCGCCATCGGCCAGCAAGGCTTCGTTGAGTCCAAGTTCGTCTATACGCTTGCAAAGTGCAGCCGTGGCCAGCACCCCGCCATTGATGATAAGATTCTCATCCTCAATACGTATCGGGTATTTTTCTTGCAGATATTCTTGCGTGATGTAGGAAGCCGCCCCACGCAGGCGACGCTCCCATTTTTCCCGAATCGTAAGAATCCCTACCCGTAATTCGCCCATGGGCCGGGTGGCCGTGAGTGGCAGTAGTTGGTTGCGCGCGTCAGTGTCAAAGAGAATAATGTTCATGTCAGTCCCAAAGTAAGAGAATCGGGCAAACTTACGGCTTTCGGCAAATAGGTATAAGCTTCATTTTCATAATGCCTGCACTTGTGCCCTTTGGGCGCTCAAGTGCAGGCATTATGAAAATGAAGCTTATGGAACCAACGGAAATAAAAAGTCCCAACACGCATAAATGCCTATTGGGACTTTTAAACACTGCTCGAAAAGGGAAACTACTTGGAAAACTTCGAGAAGCGCTTGTTGAACTTGTCAATACGTCCGGCGGTGTCCACGAGTTTCATTTGCCCCGTAAAGAACGGGTGGCTATAGGATGAAATCTCCATTTTTACAAGCGGGTATTCTTTGCCGTCCTCCCAGGTAACAGTGTCTTTGGAGGCCACGCAAGATTTGCCGAGGAACGCCTCATCCGTCGAGATGTCTTTGAACACAACGGGGCGGTAATTGGCTGGATGAATATCTTTTTTCATGACGCTATTTTGCTGAAAATTTGTTGCAAACTTGTTTTTCAAAAATCGAGGCGCAAAAGTAAGAAAAGGTCGGTATGTTTTCCAAATATTTTTTGGAAAACATACCGTTTCAAAAATTACTAGTGGCACAAGACCCCTTAGGAACCCAATCGTAATTCCAAAATCTATTTCCCTTTCTTTTTTTCTTCCTGAAATTTCATCACCTGCTCCATCACCTCGCCAAGTTGTTCGCCCCCAATGCGCTTCATTAATATCTCGTGGTTGCGGTTTAGGATGAAAATCTGCGGTGTGGTTTGAACGTCGTACACCATTTTGTAGCGGCTGCGGATATAAGGGTCGTAGGTATTGAAGAAAAGCTCATCGCTGAATTCCTTTTCAGCAAGGCCTTTCCAGCAACTTTCGTGTACCTTTTCGGGGGTATTGGATTCCTCTTTGCTGGTTACAACCCCAGTACACACTGCGAAGACTTTAACGCCTCGATCTTTGAATTTTTTGGCAAACTCAACCATGTGCGGCGCCGCCTTTTTGCAATGCCCGCAATCTGTTGCCCAGAAAAACAGCACCGTATAGTCGGCATCCACGTCCCACAAAGCACTGGGATGGTTGTTGCGGTCCATCACGGTGATATTGGGCGCAATTTTTCCGATCAGGATGGGTTCTAATCGGCGGGCATTATCGCAGATTTTCTCGAGGTCTTCTTTCTTGGTCCAAGCAGCTTGGCCTTTACAATAATACTCGTTAGCGATGTGTACATAGCAGGCATCGAAGCCAACAATATTCGATTTTGCGTAGTGGTTCAAAAAGTGGATAAGGTAGTATTTGTAGTTTTCGCCATTGAACTTACCCTGCATTTTTTGGAACAGGTAATCAAGTGCAGCATTTACGGTATCCGGGTGTTGCGGGGTAAGTTTTGTGATGTAGTAGTCCACTTTGCTGTGCAAAACGGGGCTGCGGAGCATGGCTGGATCGGCAATGTCGATATTGTCAAAAAAGTGCTCGCGTATCCAGTAGAACTTCTTTTTCGCCACTTCTTTTTCCACTCCTTTAAATTCTGGAACTTCAGGTTCAATGGCAGCCTTTACAATTTTGGCGGCCATGCTATTAGGGTATTTTGCAATGAGGTCTTGCTGGGTCTTTTTTACCGACTTGTCAATGTCCAATATTTTGTTGGCAATGCGAGTGGAATCTGCCACATTGCCTTTAGCCCGGCTCAATTGAGCGCGAAGCGTGTCCGCAATAGGGCGTTGCTTGTTCAAATAGCCTAAATACTCGTAAAAAACCTCATTGTCCAGAGAACCTTTCACTTTCATTTTGTTCACTGAATCCTTCGCATCAGTAGTCACCGTGATCTGCTGGTTTTTGTCGTCGAGCAGAATCTGGATAAAATTGTTATCGGGTTTCAACACCAAAAGGTACACACCTGGCGGGAAAAGCGTGTCGGCCTCAAACGTGAAAAAGCCGTCGGCGCCCAAGGTAGCAGTGTCTTTCACATACTGCTTTTCGCCGTAGTGGAAGCCAATGATAAGTTCATTGGAAGCATAGTTTTCGAGTTTTACACGGATTTTGTAACCTGGTCCGCTATTGGCAAAAAGTGTTGAGAATGAGAGGATTGAAAAGAGAAAGAGAATGAAAATGCGCTTCATCCGAGAGATGTTTTAAACTGTTTGGGAATGAAATTAATGGGCGTAGAGACGCGCAAATATCGGCAGTCGCGGCACGAGAGATGGCCGTTTTTGCAATTGTTAACACGGTGGATAATTTTGGATTTGCGATTTTGGATTTACGATTGTTTTGATCCGAAAAATGGACGACTCATGCTTTATTCGGATCAAAACAATCGTAAATCGTAAATCCAAAATCGTAAATCCAAAATCGTAAATCGTAAATCCAAAATCGTAAATCGTCAAAGGTCATACTGTTTAATCTTCCTATACAGCGTTCGCTCGGAGATGCGAAGTTCATCGGCTGCTTCTTTGCGACGGCCCTTGTATTTTGTAAGCGTCTTCTTGATGGCTTCTTTTTCGATCTCATCCATCGTGAGCGGTACGTCTTCTTCTTCGCTGTCGTCGAAGTTGGCAGAAGTGTTGCCTGGATCAATGATAATCGGTTTTACCCGTTCATTTTCAAAGGGGTGAAAGCGGGTGGAGGTATCGTTGGAATAGCTGTTTTCTTCAAAAATCGACTCCGTGTTTTGGGGATAATTCGAGGGCAATTGCCTCAAATTGCCCAATTCCGGCATCCGCAGATTGTTGCTTTCCACGAGTTTGAAAAACATGGACTTGAGTTCGTTCAGGTCGTTCTTCATGTCGAACAAGACCTTGTACAGCAGTTCCCGCTCCTGGAACTCGCCGCCATTTTTTCCTGCAAAACCATTTTTGCTCGAGGGCACTGGCAGATGGCGGCTGAAAAGTTGGGGCATGGTGCGCTGCAAGGCTTCAGCGGTGATGGCCCGCTCTTCAGAGAGGACCGAAAGTTGTTCCGCCACGTTTTTGAGTTCGCGAATATTGCCGGGCCAACGGTAGTTTTCGAGCACGAGCTCGGCCCGCTCGTCGAGGCGAACGGGCTGCATCCGATATTTCTCTGCAAAATCGCCCGCAAAACGACGGAAAAGCAAGGTGACATCTTCAGGGCGTTCGTTTAGCGAGGGCACTCGGATCGGCACCGTATTAAGCCGGTAAAAAAGGTCTTCGCGGAACTTGCCCTTGCGCACGGCTTCTTCCAGATTGACATTTGTGGCAGCAATCACACGCACATCGGTCTTCATGGACTTGCTTGCACCCACGCGGATAAACTCGCCCGATTCAAGCACGCGCAGCAGGTAGGCCTGTGTGTCGTTGGGCATTTCAGCGATCTCGTCCAGGAAAATCGTACCGCCGTTCACCGTCTCGAAATATCCCTTGCGCTCGCCCACCGCGCCCGTGAATGAGCCTTTTTCATGGCCAAACAGTTCGGAATTGATGGTGCCTTCGGGTATTGCGCCGCAGTTGACAGCGATAAAATCGTTGTGCTTTCGCGCCGACAGCGCGTGGATGATCTTCGAAAAAACTTCCTTGCCCACGCCGCTCTCGCCCGTGATGAGCACAGAAAGGTCGGTAGGCGCCACACGGGTAGCGGTTTCAAGTGCCGCATCCAGCGCAGGCGAGGAGCCTACGATGCCGAAACGGGCTTTTATGGATTGGAGGTGATGGTTAGCCATTTATGCGGTTTAGAATTTAAGCTACTTCGGCACATTGACTTTGAACCTGGCGATTTTTTTCTTCGGGATACCTGTAGCTTCTGAAATTTTACCTGCTTGTGGATTTGTTCTAGTTTCATTTAAAAGGCCCATTTTTCTCAAACCCGTTACTTCACGGTCGTAAGTATCCCTATCAGAAGTATTCATCGCCCTGGATATGTCTTCAGGAGCAATTTCAGCCCCATCAATACCTAAGAGTACAATTTTCTGTTGATTCTCCGTTAAATTAAAGTATCTAAATTTTCTTAAAAAAACATCTTTCCGGGGCGTAAAAATTGAAATATTGAAAAATGATACTGTAAACCAATTTGTATTTGAATAAAGAGAAGGTCTTAGTCGGTCAATACTCTCCATCAACTTAAATATCCGTTTCATACCCTCCCCTATCTCTCGCATAAAAGCCGTCACCTTCAATATGTACGTTATTTTCACATTTCTTGATTCATGACGATTTTCAAGAGCATATAAATCATCAACTGTCAAAGTGGATAGGAGCGCACCTGGGCTTTTAATTTCCAATCGATTATCATAAATCAGTACTTCAATTCCATTATGACTACTATAATCACGATGCGCTATCGCATTAAGAAGCGCTTCTCTACATGCCTCTTCTGGGTAAATATACCTTTGTTGAAACTGAGCATCAGGCCCAAATTCAGTTTTATAGGCCAAATATGGCCTTAGCCATTCCCAACTCTTTACAATCAGCTCATATATATTTCCCTGAACAAACTCATCGCTAACAACATTATATTGATCACCGGAAAGTAATGTTGTCCCTGATACTTTCAAATATCTTACTTGGCAACGTGGATGCCATTTTTGTATATCTTTAGCAAAAAGTAAAAGAGATGCCATTCGTAATTTAAGACCCCCAACTGAATATTCAGCAAGCCCAACTTGTTGTAAAAACTTTTCTGGCGTTAAACCTTTAATATACCTGTCTGCAAGACTTTGAATCTGCAATAAATCCAAGTCCGCCATTGTCGCCCCATCTACAAATTGACGATCATATTCTCTTGATCTAATTTCTTGCCGCTCAAACTGCAATAGGGTTGAACTGCCAGGAACAGTCCTTTTATCTTTTCGAATCATAACCCTCCCATCAGGAAGTTGATAAACTTCAGTAGAGCCTTTATCTACTTGAAAAAACAGTACAGTTTTATTATCAATCTCAACCTTAAGTTTGTAAATTATAGGCAAATGTTGGCCACGAAAAACATGCGTACTTATAGCATTTAGCGTAGAATTTAACTCCTCCTCTCCATGAGGCACTCCAGTTATTGTACCGTCATCTTCAACTCCAATAACCACCTCTCCACCATCAGAATTTGCAAAAGCGACTAATGCTTCTGCGATGTATTGGCACAAATGTTTAACAACAGAAATAGGTTTTTTACTGCCTGGTTTGCCTTCCCAAGCTGATTTGAATTCTCTAAAATCGCTTTCTCCAACCAAAATCGAATTTTTGATTCGCTCTTGAAGAACAAGTATGTCATTCATCTTTTTATTGATTTTAAAAAGCTCTAAACCAGCTCCCCCAACAACGTCGCGCTCGTCACCTCCCTAATTTTCACCATCACATAATCTCCCGGTTTCAAGCCCTCTTTTTTTGGAAAAACACACATACTGTTTTGTGAATTCCGGCCACAAAATTCCTGGTCAGATTTGCTCGAATCCCGCTCAATCAAAACCCGAAACGTCTTCCCAATTTCGCCCTGATTGTATCGGAAACCCACCGCCCGTTGCAGCGCGATAACCTCTTGGAGACGGCGTTTTTTCACGTCTTCCGGGACGTCATCGGCGTATTTTCGGGCCGCCAGCGTTCCTGGTCGCTCAGAGTAGGAAAACATGTACGACATGGAGTAGCCCGCCCATTCGACCATCGAAAGCGTATCCTGATGCTCTTCTTCCGTTTCCGAACAGAAACCCGTGATGATATCGCTCGAAATCGCGGCGTCTGGCATGATGCGTCGGATACTTTCTACGCGCTCCATGTACCAGGCGCGATCATACGTGCGGTTCATCATTTCCAGCACGCGCGAATTGCCGGATTGAACGGGCAAATGGATGTATTTGCAGATATTGTCGTGGGTCGCCATGGTGTGCAACACCTTGTCTGTCATGTCTTTCGGGTGGCTGGTGCTGAACCGAACCCGAAGGTCAGGATGAATGGCTGCGGTCATGGCCAGCAGGTCGGCAAAGTCGGCACGCTCATTTGTCTCTGGATTTTCCCACTTGTAAGAATCCACGTTTTGGCCCAGTAGTGTTACTTCGCGGTAGCCTTTTTCAAACAAGTCCTGTGCTTCTGCAACAATGCTGAACGGTTCGCGAGAACGTTCGCGGCCTCGAGTAAAGGGCACCACACAGAACGAGCACATGTTGTCGCAGCCGCGCATGATGGAGATGAAAGCCGTAACACCATTTGAATCAAGGCGCACCGGGCTGATATCGGCGTAAGTTTCTTCACGACTGAGGAGCACGTTCACCATCCGTCCGCCCTCTTCTGCGCCGCCGATAAGATTGGGCAGGTCACGGTAAGCGTCGGGGCCGACTACGAGGTCAACAAGTTTTTCCTCTTCGAGCCATTGTTTCTTGAGACGCTCGGCCATGCATCCGAGTACGCCGACTTTTATTCCGGGACGGGCACGTTTCATTAAAGCAAACACTTTCAGGCGCTTGCGCACGGTTTCCTCTGCTTTTTCGCGGATGGAGCAGGTATTTACGAGGATCAGGTCGCTCTCCTCCATGTTGCGCGTAGGGGCGTAACCGATGTCGCCGAGGATGCTGGCCACGATTTCCGAATCGGAGAAATTCATCTGGCAGCCATAGCTCTCGATGTAAAAATGCTTCAGCCCGGGCGTATTGCCCACCATACCGTGCTCTTTGAAAAACACGCTGCCTTGCAAGGCTTCATCTATTGTCTTAACCCCTTCAAGGGTCGGGTTTGAATCGTAAAGCATTTAAATCGCTGCGCTTTTTGCGCCCGCAAAAGTAAGGCTTCTTTTTGGGAAAAGTGCCAGAATGTCACCTGTGTTTTGCACAAAATGGCAGTCTAGCCCTTTAAATTTTTCAAAACCTTCTTCGCCCTGCTTTTGAAACCCGCCGAACCGTGCTGCAAATGTTCCTCCAAAAGCAGGCGCAATTCACTTGTCAATTCAGGTACACGTCGGCAAATTTTTTCCAAAACGGTCATTGACGCACATCGAATTGCAATGGGTTCTTTTGGGTCTGCGAGGTAGCCAAAACACAGGTCGGCCAATTCGTCGTCCAATTCGGCTGGGAAATCGAGGGGTTCGAAAACATTGAGTGTGTTGCGTTTTATCGCATCGTGCAGGTGTGGTTGGCGCAGGTGAGCCACCAATATGCGCAACCACGGTGCCATGATTTCGGGCGATTTTTCTCCCACATACCGTAATGCCCAAGAACTTCTTTGGGTAAAAATATATTGGTAGCCCCTTCCTTTTGGTAAGGGCTTGGAAGGCGGGTTATTCAAGAAGATTTCCATCAGGATTTCCAAACGCCCGGAATCGTGACCAACCCAACGGACGATGCGCATCGTTTGTGCCTTGCTGTGTTCGGCGAGGATTTGAGCTTCCAGCCATTCCCGGGTTTCAGCCTTCGTCATCACTGTCAATAGTAGGAGTGTCAGAGATATACGTCTCTTGCAGCATAGGAGAAGTCAGTTCAAAGTCAGGGTCCCAAGCCCACAAGCCCTGCTCATATTCGCGGGTCATGAGCGCAATATTATCCAGATGGTACTTGCGCTGCAATCGCGGAAAATGGTATCGTGACCACAATGAATCTTCATCAAAAGGCACCTCGGTTGCAATGCTTTCACGAAGCGCGAACAAATAAGCCTGCGCCTCGGTGCGGCGTTGCAACCAGTCGTTGATGTTCAATGAAGGATCTCCGTGTCCTGGCACCATTCGGGTAAACCAGTTTCGGTCATGAATGCGCGGGAGTTTCTCCAAAGTTTGTTCGTAGTCTACGCTGCTGTGGTAAATGAAGGGAAACTCGCAATTGCACAAATAATCACCTGCAATGCAAAGGCCAAGCTGCCACACGATGACCATCATGCTATCGGCAGTATGCCCCGGGGTGAGGTAAAACGACATTTTAGTATTGCCGTATCGGTATTGCACCCCATCTCTAAACACCAGAAAATCGCCTTTTGGGTACACGATGGGGTAGGGGCGCTGTATGTAATATTGTTCGTCGAACTCAAGACATTTCTCCACGCAAAGTTCGTGGTCAGGGTTTTCGGCCATTGCCTTAGACATGAAAACCTTGTCGGCTTTGAACGCTCCATAGCCAATGATGTGGTCGAAATCGGAATGTGTAAATAACAAGAAAACGTGCCGTTTGCCGCGAACACTTTCCACATATTGACGGATGGCCTCCACCTCATCGGGCAACCATGCCGGGTCGAATACGAGCACGACATCTTCCATACAAACCACTGTAGAATTGGTTTGGAAGAGTGCGCTTTGAAAAATCGTGACGTGGGGATCACGATAAATGATTTTGCTCATAGTTCAGGTCTTTTGAATTGGCCCAGCCTCCGGGTTCAGGGCAAATGTAAGCTGTACATAGGATTTGAGCGACAGTTGATACGGCATCAAAAAATATGAGCCACCCCAACGAAGTGGTGGCTCATATTTGAAAAAACTTGGAAAAATCTCTGCTATTGCACTGCCACGCTAAAGGTAGCCTGCTTCCCCTCTGCCTGTACGTTCAGTTGATACAAGCCTTTTGGCAAGTTCAGGTTTTCAAACGCAACCCGAGTGATGCCTTGTATGACCCTTGTTTCTTGCACCGAAACCTTTCGGCCAGCAGCGTCAAACAAGGCAAGCTGCACATTGCCCACGATACGGCTATCCAACTCAACGGTAAAGTCACCCTCAGTCGGGTTGGGCAAAATGTTGATCCCGATACGTTCAGCCAGTTCGTTCACTCCAGTTACCCCTACATTCAGGGTCTTCAGATGTGTACGACAAACATTTGTTGCCGAAAGCGTTACTACATAATTGCCAGAAGCGGCATAAGTGTGTACCGGGCTGGCCAGTGTACTCGTCATGCCATCGCCAAAATCCCATAGGTATGAGCTTGCATTCGTGCTCATATTGGAGAATGTTACTGTTAGTCCGTTTTGTATTGCTGTGAAGTTTGCGATGGAGAGCACACGTACCGTCACGATCTGAATCATAGTGTCAGCACCAGTGCTATTGTTTACGATCAAGCGCACGGTTTTGTTGCCTATTGTAGGGTAGGAGACATTGTGTGGCCCTATGCCAGTAGCCGAATTGGGGAGTGCGCCCGTGCCAAAACTCCATGTGTAGACCGCATCGTTCGTTGAAGGAGTAGCTTGGTAAGTCAAAATATCCAATCGACAGATAGAATCTGGTGCGATAAATTCTGCCAATGGTGGAAACGGTGTTTGAAACGCCGCTATGCCTATATGGTCGAGATAAAGGCTATTGCCATAGCCATTAATGGAGACAAAACGGATGATAATTTTTTGTCCAGCAAATGGGCTGAGGTCCACCGACTCTGCCCGCCAGTCTGCTCCGCTTCCGGCATAATAATAAGCGGTTTGATTTGGCACTGTTGCCAGCGCTGGGTCACTTTTCTCCCAAACGGTTACGGGTGTTCCCCCTAATTCGCAATTGGCAAAAACTTCCACGCGCAAGCCATCTACATAAGTATTGTTGTATCGGGCATGTGCCACCGAAAATGTAAGTCCAGGGTTGTCCAAGCCAGCCAGATCAACCGGAATCATATAGAGGTAGTCCTCCTGTCCGATATCATTTGGGCCATACTCGTAGAAGTTGAGGTGGAAAGAACGTCCGATCAAGTCGTCAGGGCCTACAACAGGCAAGATCAAGTTGTCAGTTGTCTGCCATCCAATTAAACCGTCAGGGTTAACAGAATCCCACCCATCTGGGTAGCCGGGTGATGCTTCAAAATTTTCGATAAAAAATTGATTGATGGCCTGTGATATAACAGGAAAAGACAAGGCAAGCGTATCATTATATGTAGCCACATCACCAGGGAAAACGACCCAGGTTTTGAGGTCAATATTCCCGTTTGTGCCAAGTATCAGGGGCGTTTGGAAAGAAAAATCTATTGAGCCTCCTGAAGGAATGTCTGGCAAGGGTTCTGAAACTGCCGGATCATTGTTCACTTGGTAAAATGCGGTTGCTCCGGTGGAAATATTCAACCCTTCATTTCGTACCTGAATGGCAACAGCCAGTTCAGACTCGCCACAGGTGATGATGGCATTGCCGCCCGGCGAAAGCATTTCTCGAACTGCGATATCGTAGGGTTGGGGACAATTGTACAGTTGGCCAGGCCAGTTTATCGCTATAGCGCGACGCCCAGCCAATCCATCAGGATGACTGGCACGCACAGAAACCCACTTTTCAGCACCGGCATTTTGGATGGGGAAAATGATGATATTGGTATCTGTGGTCCCTTTGATTTCCATGTACTTGTCTCCCAATAGATAGCCGTCGTAACTAAGCGTGTCAAGTATTTCTGTCCATGTCAGCGTCATGGAGTCCGGACAAACTTTTACCACCTGGAGGTTTTGGGGTACCCCAACGATGCTGCAGGGGAAGTCTGAGGTATCGCGTTTCGAACCGCGTACCACCAAAAGGTGTACTTTGCCACTTACAGTGTTTGGTACTGTCCAGTCGTACATTCGGCGGTCGCCGCTTACGTTGGTGATACCCGAAAAAGTAGTGCCGCCATCTGTGGAGTACCGCAAAGAGAAAATGCCGGTATTGCCATAAGCATCCCAGTGAAGCCGTTCTACTTCGCCTGGCACGAAACCTTCACCGCCACTGGGGTAAGTGACTTTGATTTCATCTTTAACAAATTCCCAAACAAGGTAGTAATGCTGTGGGCCTAAAGGCACTTCTGTTCCTTTTATATGGATGGTGTAGGTGCCAGCAACAGGATTTGTGAGCAGTACCTGTTCTACGTTGTTTAAGGAATCGCGGCCTTTTCCGGCAGGTGAATCCAAGAGGCTTGGGTTGGGTGTAGGGTTGAGTTTCCAAGGCAGGCTCACTGTCCCGCTGGTATCCTCCACAGTCAGATCGAGATCATTGAGCAAAGCCTTGGCGTTGTTCAGAGCAGAAGGCGGCTCGGCCCAATAAAGCATAATTTTGGCTTCCTGCACGCCCGTAGGTATTTGGATAGTATGGGTTACATCTCCGCTTTGATCGGCATCCCCTTCGTGCCATTGGTTTTGTTCCAAAAGCCGTAATGCACGCCAAGCGTTCACATGCCCCCAGCCGAATTTGAAATCAGGACCTACGTTTCCTAAATCGTTGGCGGTATTGAGGATGGTCGCTTTTAATAGTGCCGCAGGTGCGTCATCCACTGCATGGATAGTTCTGAACGCGTGTGTAAGTTGTGCAAGACAGCCCGCGATGCCGGGTGCTGCCCCAGAAGTTCCACCAAAAACTTGATAAGCATTGTTTGGATTGAGCGATTCCTGGTCTTCGCCGTTGGCCGCGATATCAGGTTTCAAGCGGCCATCGTGGGCTGGGCCACGGCTCGAACTAGCGACCAAAGAAGCGTCTGCATAAAGGTTGGCTGTTGCGATGGCATTTTTTGCTATTTTATGTCCACCTGTGATGTTACCCCACTGATTGCCAGCACCATAGCCACAGCTCAAGTTGTTTGAGTTGCCTGCCGAAAAGACGTGCATCAACGTTGGGTTTTGGAACAACTGCTGGTCAACGGTTTGAGTCGCCAAGGTATAGCCCGCATTGCAGCCGTCAGAATACGATGAGTTTGTCAACGTGACCCCTTCGTTGAAGTGGAGCGGCAGGGTAAGGTCCTGAAAGTCATTGATATAATCCACCGAAAACAGATCGGCCCCGGCAGCCATCCCTTTTTTGGTCGGGTCGAGGTTGCCGGCACCACCTACTATTCCCACTACTCCGTCGCCGTGCGTTCCAACGGTTGGCTCTTCCAGGGCAAAATTGTACAATCGGCCTTGCATATCTATGTGTGGGCCAAGTTGGCCGTCGTCGCGCACAAGCACGCCCACGCCAGTGCCATCATATTTTTTGCCCATAGGCGCATCACTGGCCACCAGGTTTGAGCGGTGGAGGGAACGGCCCCGACTATCTTCCTTTTGACCAGGGGGCGGCACCAGTTCAAGATACTGAACGAAAGGCATGGCTGCCACTTCGCTTATTTTGTCTTTGTGGATACGAAGTTGCACAAAGCCATTTTGTGTGCCTTCTTTAATTACTTCCAGGTCATGTTTGCGGCACAAGGCAGCACCTTCGGCGATACTGAGCGATGGGTAAACTTGGAGGTTCACGTCAACGTAATCACCGCGTACAGCCCATGCGCCAAATGGTTGTTCGCGCAAGCTATGTGCCATTTTCCATTCAGATTTAACCGGCAATACACTCCGCGGTGAAAACGCATCAATTTTTTGAAAATCAAAATTTTGCGGCAACAAAACCAAGTATGCCCCGAACTGGACATAGCCAATGACATGCGCTCCAGTGGCCTCAAAATCAGAACGTTCTTGAGCGTTCATGATTTTTTCCAATTGGATGTACCGCGGGTACACACCGTTCACCAACTCGTTCGCGGATACGTTGGGGGTTTGTCGGGTAGTGGCAAAATTTTCGGGAAAAATTTCTGTACCATGCGCAAAATACACGGGCAATGTGCGTTGAGAAAACGCCGGCAAACAAATTGCCTGCAACAAAAGCAAGATGGGAAAAAGTTTTTTCATGCTAAGTAAGGAAAGTTTTTTAGTAGAGTTCAAATAGATAATTAGTTGATTATTAATCATTTGCGAAGAAAACACATTTAGAAAATAATTTAAAAGATTTTACAAAATCATTATTTTCCCATCTCGTGATTCCTAGCCGAGCCAAATGTAATAGGCTTCTCCAAAAATTTTAACACTAGGCCGCTTGCTATTTTGGAGAGAGGGACTATTTTTGTAAAACGATTCGGCGGTCATCACCTTCAAAACCTGCTGTTTGCCGAAACATAAAAACCTATTTTTTTCACCTGCGTTCTCTGCAAAAACTTTCTAAGGACAGTATAAGAGAACTCAAAAACCTTCCTTCACTTTTGCCATGAGACATTGGGAAAAGAACAACAAAAAAGACCCCCGTCGCGCCGACGACCTGGACTTCCGTCTACAAGACCAAGACCACAAAAAGAAAAAACTCAAACCTGTAGAAAAAATAAAATACAGGGCAAAAGGCTACTACGAACAAGAAGAGTAATTGCCTTGGGTTTCAAGATTTCATCACAAAAAAGCCATTCCGAATGTTCGGAATGGCTTTTTTACGTCAATTTCGCGCCATCAAGATTTCCATATCGTACACTTTGCCCGCTTCAAGCGTGAAGCCCGGTTTTTCAAATGACTTAAGTCCTGTCATCTGTACCCGCACGGTGTAGCTGTCGGGTGTAGGTGCAAACAGACAACGACCGTCGTGCTTCGTTACCCGACCCAGCATCTTGTCTTTGTCTCGGCGCAGCAACACTGTAGCACCTTGAATCGGTTCGGTATCGCCACCTTTTTCCAACACGCGTACCCGCAATGTTGCTTTGAACGTGTCGGCACTAAGGCTTGTCTGTTTGAAAACAAAGACGCTGCTTTCAAGCATCATGGAATCAACAGCGGTTTTTGGCGGCGATTTTGGGGTGGACGTTTTTTGTGCTGTCACCATTAAGGGTGCAATTATTAGCACAGAATAGATCAAGAAGAAAGCAGATTTGGGAAACATTGACCACATTAATTTATTTTTTTATCCAAAGCGCAGGGTTCAGCCGTTCCTTTTGTTGCCACAACTCAAAATGCAATTCAGAGGTTCCGGTGATGTTATTGGTGCTTACCTGGCCAATATTTTGTCTTGCTTTTACTTCATCGCCTTTTAAGAGGTTGGTGGAAGCGAGATTGGTATATACGGTGTAATAATCGCCATGTTGTACAATCACGGTGTAGTCGTGTCCGGGTACAAATTGTATCCCCGCTATTTTTCCATCGGCCACACAGCGCACGGCTGCGCCTTCATCGGTACGGATGTCCACACCGTTGTTTGTGATCTCGATGTTCTTCAAAGTCGGGTGTTTTTGCTTGCCATAGCCGCGTGAAATAAATCCACTTTCCACTGGCCACGGCAGGCGGCCTTTGTTCTTTCGGAAATTGAACGTTACGTTGTCTTCTTCAGCGCGTGGCTTTGCCTCCGATGCAAGGGCTTTGGTCGAGGCAGGAGTGGATGTCCTGACCGGGTCTTTTTCAGGGGTTTCTGACTTGGGCGCGGAGGGCTTTGGCTTGCTCCGCACTTCCTCTACTCGTTTTCGCACCTCCTCTTGAATCACGGCTTCTATCGCGTTGTTGAGCGCTTCGTGGGCGGATTGTTTTTTCTCTAAATCAGATTTTAATCGGGCTTCGTCATTGCCCAAATCTTTCAGCATTAAATTCTTTTCCGTGAGCTCGCCCGTCAGCGTTGATTTCTGCCCTTGAATAGAAATGAGCAAGTTTTCTTTGTCCAAACGTGTTTCCTCGAGGTTAGTGGATTTTTTCGACAACATTTCTTGAGTAAACCGGATAGCTTCTGCCTGTTCGCTCCGCCGTTCGTCGTATTTGCGCAAAAACAGCCAGCGACGAAAGGCTTGGTTGAGGTTTTCCGCAGAAAGGAGGTATAGGATCGGGTTGCTCAAGGTCTTGCGCCTGAATGCATTGCGAACGGTACGGCCATATTCGTCGCGCATTTTCGTCACATCGGAGCTGAGCGAATTAATCACTGTCTGGTTGCGAACGATGCCATCCTCAACAGCCACGATTTCTTGTTGCAATGTTCGAATGAGGGCCTCGCGGCTTTCAATTTGACTTTGCAATGCGAGGTAACGGTCGTAAGCGGCTTCCTTAGTTTTGGCTGTTTTTTGGATCATCCGTTGGGTGGACTGAATGTCACGAATGATTTTTTTGCGCTTTTCCTCGAGCTCTTTTTTAGATTGGGAGAATGCTGAAACGGGGAATAGGAGTACAATGGCGAGCAGTATGCCTGCCAACTTTACTACTGCCCGAAAGTTTTGAACTTTCGGGTAGTTCCTGCAAAACAAGCTACTTCGCAGGTTTGTAATGTTTGGGAATCTCAAAGCGAAAACTTTTGGGAACATTGAATTCGACATCGTTGAGTTCGATGGAAAGACGAAGGTCACCAGACTCAGGGCTGAATGCCTCTATGGTGCGAAGATAGGGAAACCAACCCGCCAACTCGGTTTTTTTGTAGTTTTCAAACAGAACTGACAAATTTCGGGCATCTCGTGGCTGCAAAAACATCTCCTGCCGCAGCCAAAAAGACTCCTCTTCCATTCGATAATCGGCTGCAAAGCGGCCATTGGTTCCTGAAAGCCGGTGCAGTCCGTCCTTGATGTCTGAATCCAATTTAATGTCAGAAAAAAACCAAGGCGAGGCCAATAGCAGGCTTTGTACGAGGTCGAAACCAGCGGGGAGGCTGTACTGCCGCTGCAAAGATTCCAGCGCCCGCGCAGAATAGGTTTTCTCCAACCGGTTTAGTACAAAAACGGAGTCGCGCGTTACTAAAACCCTGGCCGCTTCAAGACCAAATTTCTTGATATTCAACCACATAACGCTGTCCCGTATCAAAATGATGTTCGCTGTTGCACCCAAGGACTGACCGTCGCCTTCCATAAAAACCTTTGCCTGTGCTGTTACGAAATTCAGGTTAGGGTGTTCATTGTTTCGCAGTTTTTTCTTCAAAAACGCCTGGCTGCGCACTTCGGTGGCTGGACGGGATTCGGCAAAGTTTGAACTTTTTCGGCAACCCGTTTCTTTGGCTGAAAGCAGCATTAGAACTGCAACGAAAAGCGTTGCAAGTTGCAAGTTGAAAGTTGCAACTTGCCCCTTGCCCCTTGCCTTTTGATACTTGATACTTGATACTTGATACTTCATTCTGGGTCTTCTAAATTTAAAAGTGCAGCCTGCAGCTCGCTCATGGAGTGGCGGTCGCCCGCATTTTTGCTGATTTCGATACCTTGTTTGTAGGTTAATATGGCGTTTTGAAAATCCTCCAGTCGCTCATAAAGTTTGCCAAGGTGGTAATATGTCCCAACATAGGTCGGTTCGGTTTCTATCAAACGCAGGTAAAACGAAAGGGATTGCATATCGTCACCCGCACTTTCGAGTTCTTTGGCGAGGGCAAAAAGCAAAAAAGCGTCATTTGGGGTGGCTTCGAGGAGTTTGATGAGGTATTGTTGGCGAGTTGTTTGCATCGTTTTGAAAATTTACAGGCACAAAGATTGAGGAATCTCTAACTTTACTCTACTGCTCCCTACCTTTGCGCGCCCACAAAAGTAGCGGCTATTTTTACAATGAAATTATTGGTCTGTATTTCTCAAACACCCGACACCACCTCAAAAATCTCCTTCAATGCCGATGGCACGGAGTTCAACGCTGCGGGTGTGCAATTCATCATGAACCCTTACGACGAATGGTATGCACTTGTGCGCGCTTGCGAACTGCGCGAGACGCTTGGAGGTACGGTCGTCGCGCTCAACGTAGGCCCTGCAGCCAACGAAACCACCATCCGAAAAGCCCTCGCCATTGGTGCGGACGAAGCCGTGCGCATTGACTGCGAACCAAAAGGAGCGGGCTTTGTTGCAAAACAAATTGCGGAATACGCCCGCGCAGAGAACTTCGATATTATCTTCTTTGGAAAAGAAACCATCGACCACAACGGCTCGGAAGTCGGTGCCATGGTAGCAGAGCACCTTGATCTCCCGTATGTTTCTTATGCCTCGAAACTCGATCTCAATGGCTCAACGGCGACGCTCGAGCGCGACATCGAGGGTGGGGTAGAGGTGCTGGAAGTAGATTTGCCCTTTGTGCTCAGTGCTGCCAAAGGCATGGCCGAACAACGGATTCCAAATATGCGCGGCATCATGACCGCACGCAGCAAACCGCTCAAAGAAGTGCCCGCCGTGGCTTTCGAAGAGGCAGCAAAAGCTGTGAAATTCACGCTCCCGGCCGCTAAAGTAGGTGTGAAACTCGTGCAGCCTGACCAAATGGACGAGTTGGTGCGGCTGCTACACGAAGAAGCGAAAGTAATTTAATGATGAATTATGAATGATGAATGATGAATAGGCGAATGATGGTTTTGCTGTATCGGCATTCATCATTCATCATTCATCATTCCTCATTCCTCATTCATCATTCATCATTCATAATTCATCATTCCAGAATATATGGTTTTGGTTTTTGCAGAATCCCCCCGTGGACAGTTCAAGAAATCGGCTTTCGAGGCCGTCACCTACGGAAGAAAAGTAGCCGACTTGCTGGGTACCACCTGCATTGCGCTCACGCTTGGCGCTGCCAAAGATGCGGGAGAATTGGGGCGCTACGGTGCAAACCGTGTGCTCCATGTTGCCGATGCGTCTTTCGACAATTTTGACAGCCAGGCCTATGCAGCAGCCATTGCGGAAGTGGCAAAAAACAACGGTGCTGGCGTTGTCGTCCTCAGCCATACCTCCACCGGGAAATCGGTTGCCGGTCGCTTGGCAGTTCGACTGAACGCAGGGCTTGTTTCGGGCGTGAACAGTTTGCCAACGGCCAATGGTGCAGCCCTCCGGGTAAAAAAATCGGTGTTTTCGGGCAAAGCTATTGCAGAATACGAAATTTCGAGCGCGGTAAAAGTGCTCTCGCTTATGGGCAACGCGGTGAAACCAGAAACTTTGGGCAGTGCAGTTTCAGTTGAAACAGTTTCTGTTGCTTCAGTTAAAGGCCGCATCCGGGTAAAATCAGTTAAAACCCAGGAAGGCACCGTGCCGTTGCCGGAGGCGGAGATCGTTGTGTCGGCGGGGCGGGGCATGAAAGGCCCCGAAAACTGGGGCATGGTAGAAGATTTGGCTGCGACCTTGGGTGCTACTACGGCTTGCTCACGCCCAGTTGCCGACGCACATTGGCGACCTCACCACGAACATGTGGGACAAACTGGCATAGCGATTCGCCCAAATTTGTACATTGCCATCGGAATCAGTGGTGCAATCCAGCATTTGGCAGGGGTGAACAACTCGAAAGTCATCGTAGTCATAAACAAAGATGCTGAAGCCCCGTTCTTTAAGGCCGCGGATTATGGCGTGGTGGGCGATTTATTTGAAATTGTGCCGCGACTGAATGAGGCGTTTAAGAAGTTTAAGGCAGGGTAGGGTGAAATTTATTTCGCCGATTATCCATCAAAAACAAACACAGCGAATAAATTTCGCGGTTCCTGAAACAACGAAAACAAATAAGGCGAAATAAATTTCGCCCTACACGTATGAGACGCATCGAACTTGAAATAGTGGCCCTCTCGCACAGCATGACGCAATCGCATAACTATGCGGTAGTACTGGGCGAACGCCGTGGAAAACGTCGGCTACCTATTGTTATCGGTAGTTTTGAGGCCCAGGCAATTGCAGTAGCCCTGGAGCGGATGGTGCCCAATCGGCCACTCACGCACGACCTATTCAAAAATGCTTTCGACACTTTTGAAATCCAGTTGAAAGAGGTCATTATTAGTAATTTGCTCGACGGCATTTTTTACGCCCGACTCGTCTGTATGAAGCATGGCGAGCTTTTCGAAATTGACTCGCGCACCTCGGACGCCATAGCGATGGCGGTTCGTTTTGAATGCCCTATTTTTACCTACGATTTTATTCTCGAAGCTGCGGGTGTAATCTTGGAAGAACAAGAAGGAGGTGGCTTTACAGCAGTGCCCGCGACTTCGCACCTTGACGAAAACGCCATGGAGACTTGGCCAATTGACGCATTGCGAGGGCGTTTGCAAGAAGCGCTCGATAATGAGGAATATGAAATGGCTGCTAAAATCCGCGACGAGATGAAGCGCCGCGAAGCGAAGGACTGATGCTATATTATTTAGGTGCTGTGAGCTTTATCTAAAATGATTTGGGGTGACACCTCCGATCCCGATGCTCGGGATCGGAGGTGTCACCCCAAATCATTCATCATTAGAATGGAACCGTTTATAAGTCTTTCAGTTCTCCCACCAACTTCTGCAATGTATCCTTAGCGTCCCCAAAAAGCATCTTTGTTTTTGGGTGGAAGAAAAGTTCGTTTTCGATGCCAGCGTAGCCTGCGCGCATAGAGCGTTTTAGCACGATCACATTTTTTGCCTCCCAAACTTTCAGCACGGGCATCCCGTAAATCGGGCTGCTGGGATCGTTTTCGGCAGCGGGATTCACTACGTCGTTGGCGCCTACGATGATGACCACGTCGGTGGAGTTCATCGTAGGGTTGGCGTCTTCCATTTCCACGAGTTTTGGATAGGGAACGTCGGCTTCAGCGAGCAGGACGTTCATGTGGCCCGGCATACGACCGGCCACAGGGTGGATGGCGAAACTAACCTCCACGCCCTTTTCCTCGAGTTTTTTCTCCAACTCATGGCAGATATGTTGGGCTTGAGCCACGGCTAGGCCATAACCCGGCACAATGATCACTTTACCCGCATAGGCGCATAAAATGGCCGTGTCGGTCAGGCTGATTTCTTTTACGGTTTGGTCGCCTGCAGCTCCTTTTGCACCCGCAGCCCCCCCGCCCCCGAAGGAGCCGATGATGACGTTGAGCAAGGAGCGGTTCATGGCTTTACACATGAGGACGGTCAGAATCGTACCCGCTGAGCCGACCAAAATACCACCCGTGAGCATGATGGGGTTGTTGTACAAAAAGCCGCCAAAAGCAGCAGCCATACCCGTGAGTGAGTTGAGCAAGGAAATTACAACGGGCATGTCCGCGCCGCCAATGGGCATCACGAACAACACCCCATACAACAGAGAAAGCACCAGTAATATCCACAAAACCGAGTGGCCAAGCATTTCTGGCTGAGCAACCGCCAATGCCAACACACCGATAATGGTTATCAACAGCAATAAATTAAAGTAGGTAAGTGCCTTGGACGAAATGTCTTTGATCTTTTCATCCAACTTGCCATAAGCTACGATACTCCCGCTAAACGACACACTTCCAATGATCAGCCCTAAGAAAACGATGAGCAAATAGCCCGAGGAGCCTTCAGGGTGAGAGTGATATTCAACCAGGGAAATAATGGCCGCACAAGCGCCACCCATGCCGTTGAAAAACGACACCATCTGCGGCATAGCGGTCATTTTTACTTTCATGGCCATCATCCAGCCGATGACCGTGCCAACACCCATTGCGCCCAGTATCCAGGGGATATTGCCAATGGCTTGGCCGTCTTTTTGGTGAAAAAGGATGGTAGCGAGAATCGCTATGCCCATGCCTGCGGCTGCCAACAGGTTGCCTTGGCGGGCTGTATCAGGGCCGCTGAGTTGTTTTAAGCCTATGATAAAGGTGATAGACCCGACGAGGTAAGAGAGTTCGAGGAGAAAGGTGGACATCATTTTTTCTTTTTAAACATTGCAAGCATACGGTTGGTGACTACAAAGCCACCGACCACATTGAGGGTGCCGAGCAAAACGGCTAAAAAGCCCAGAATCAGGGCGAGATAATCGTCTGAGTGTGCGTGGCCCATCACAATAATGGCCCCGATAATGACCACGCCGTGAATGGCATTTGCGCCCGACATCAGCGGGGTGTGCAGGATGGCCGGCACGTTGGAAATTACCTCGATGCCCAGCAAAATACTGAGGACAACGATGTAGATAAGGTGTTGATTTTCAAGAAAAAAACTTGCCATTTTATCATAATGATGTATGATGTATGATGTATGATGTATGATGTATGATGTATGATGTTGCACTCGGCATACATCATACATCATACATCATACATCATACATCATACATCATTGGTTAATACAGATTTTCAAAAGAACTTGTGAATCCGCCTTCGGGCAGGATCTGCTTCAAATGATGTTTCAAATGCTCCACATAATCGGTCATAATGAATCCAAGGGTAAAGGGTTCTGAACCATCAATTGAAATTGTGTTTTCCAGTTTTTCGGGCGGGGTGTTCCGTATAATATGTGCCAGGTGTCGGTTGAAATTTTCCCACAAAGCAATGATATCCAACCAATTCGCAGTATTGTAGGCTTGAGATTCAACCCAAAAGTTCTGAGCGTAACCTACAAAGTCAACATGTCGTTTAGCCTCCATCGTACGCACAAATTTGTGTTGGTTGTTGCATGCCGAGTCTATCAAGTGGCCGAGAATTTCCAACTTCGACCATTTTTCGGGGCGGGGTTTTGCCGATGCTGCTGCCTCCGAAATTTGATGAAGCAAGGGCAAGGCTTTTTCAATGGTTTCGAAGAGATGTTGAGCAGTTTGTTCCATCGAAGTGTGGCGTTTTTAATGGATGAAGCGTATCGAGAATATCTCAATATCTCAATATCCCATTGCCCCTTTCACCCGCTCACTCACCACTATTCCTTCGTGCGCCACACAGGTAGCGGCCACGATATCATCCTCCCAATTGAGGGTCAATTCATTCTTAATCATGATGAGTTTGAGGAAGTTGACGATGTTTTTGCCAAACATCACGCTCGCGTCTTTGGGCACCGAGCCAGCAAGGTTTGAGTCACCAATAAGCGTTACGCCGTGCGGGTGGGTGGTTTTGCCGTTTTCGGTCAGTTCGCAGTTTCCTCCGGTAGAGGCGGCCATGTCCACGATGACCGCGCCTGGTTTCATGGCGGCCACCGTTTCTTTTTTGATGAGAATAGGTGCTTTGCGGCCCGGGATCTGCGCTGTGCAAATGATCACGTCCGCCGCAACGGCCTTGTCGTGAATGAGTTGCGCCTGACGTTGCTTGAATTCTTCGCTTTGTTCCACGGCGTAGCCACCCGCTGCTTTATCGTCCACGGCGCCTTCTACTTCCACGAATTTCGCACCGAGACTCATCACCTCTTCCTTGGCAGCGGCTCGCACGTCAAATGCTTCTACCACAGAGCCGAGGCGTTTGGCTGTTGCAATGGCTTGTAGACCTGCCACACCTGCGCCAAGAATCAGGACTTTTGCAGGCTTGATGGTACCAGCAGCCGTCATAAACATGGGGAAGAAGGTTGGCAGGCTTGCGGCAGCGGTTAACACTGCTTTGTAGCCTCCAACCGTCGCCATGGAGGAAAGCACGTCAAGGGCTTGTGCGCGGGTGCTGCGCGGGGCCATGTCGAGGCTGAACCCGGTGATGTTTGCTTTGAGCAGGTTTTCCACCGCTTCGCGATTACCAAGCGGGTTGAATTGTCCGACCACGATTTGACCTGCGGACAATTTGGAAAGGACGGCAGTGGATGGCGGGTGGATTTTTGTCAACACATTCGCGTTTTTCAGAACCGCGTCGGTGTCAGCTACTTCTGCACCTTGTGCCTCGTAGCTCGCGTCGTCAAAAAAGGCCGTTAAACCGGCGCCTCGCTCTACAAGTATTTTGTCAAAACCCAATTTGGTCAGGGCGGAGAGGGAATCTGGGGTGACGGACACGCGATTTTCGCCGTCGCTTTCTTTCAATATGCCAAGTGTCATTAGGCTGGTTATTTGTTAATTTGTTGATTTGTTTATTGGTGATGGTTAATTGGTGATTGGGTGATTGGGTGATTGGTGACTGGTGACTAGGCCCACCAATCACCTGGAGTGTTCAAAAATCTGTGTCAACTGGCTGGTTACACCCCCTACCCCTAAAGGGCAATGTCGTTGACTTAAGGGTTTTAGCCACGTAGTGGCGACACCGTTTATAGAAAAATCGGGTGTATGAACGAGCCACGTAGTGGCGGCACCCCTGACAAATCGTGCCGGGGCTACGCCCCTCCATAAAACACGCAAAATATTGTTCTATAAACGGTGTCGAGGCTACGCCCCTTTTATACACACAAACCCTTAAGTCAACGACATTGCCCTTTAGGGGTAGGGGGTGTAACCAGCAGTTGACACACATTTTTGAACACTCCCTTGCTTCACGAAATTCATCAAGCAGCAGTCAGCCAATCACCAATAAACCAATCACTAATCACTTTTTCGGAGGCCGAAAGTAGTGCGTTTTCTAAAAGTCAGAAATTGTTTCCAAAATTTGCGTCATGAAAATCGTTTTTTCTTCTGTCTCCACTTCTGAAGAAGTGACCCAAATACTTGATTTACAGGCGAGAAACCATGTTTCTAAGGTCTCGCCCGCAGTAGCACAAGAACAAGGTTTTGTCACCGTGAAGCACAATCCCCAGGTGTTGCAGCGCATGAACGAGGTCGCACCGAGCATTATCGCCAAAGATGGCGAGCAGGTGGTGGGTTACGCACTGGTCATGCCGCGCAGCTTTGCTGTAGACATCCCGATCCTGCAACCGATGTTTGATTTGCTGGACACGCTTTCCTGGCGCGGCACAAATCTGCAGAACAGCTCACGCTGGTTTGCAATGGGGCAAATCTGCGTGGCCGAGGGGTATCGGGGCATGGGCGTTTTTGATGGGATGTACCTGAAAATGAAGGAGGCGTGCCGGGATGGCTATGATTTTGTCATCACTGAAATTGCCGAGCGGAACGGACGCTCCATCCGGGCGCACGAGCGGGTGGGGTTTGAGACGCTGCACACTTTTTCGGACGAGGTAGCTGGGGAGGATTGGCGGGTGGTGGTGTGGGAGTTTTAAGGTCGCCCTAGGCTGTGGCTATGAGCCTTTCCACTTCTTGCAAGCCTGATTTTATAGGTGGTGAATCTTCCGAGCACCTACTGTTCATATTGGTTCCCGCAATTCTTCCTCGGAAATTCCAAGATCAAAGGCATTTTTCGTAGTCCTCCTCAATGCTTGCCCCCCTAAAAAACCATGGATCATAAAATAATAGGCTCCCAATTTCACAAAAATACCACTAAATATATTTAAGATATTTTCTACCACGCTCAATCCGATAAGGATTGTAAACAGGGCAAGAGCCATCCCAATACCCACGACTGGAAATTTAATAACAATAAGCCCACAGGCCCAGTAATAGAGGCACATGATGATGGAAAAATTGAGGACACTATCGTTTGAATTTATCAACCCGGAACCGATGGTAATAATCCCAAGGGCAAAAAGCGCGTATTGCGCATTCCGAATGCTGCTTAGTGACACGCTGGCATCGAATCGGAGCCTGTAAACTTCTTTTTCTTGTTCTTCAGTTCTTAAGGGTAGTTCTCCCAAGTGGTCAAGAATTTTGTGATTTTCCATTGTTGTTCAATATTTTGGTTAAGATTGAAAATTTGCCTTGAAGCAAAACTGATACAACCTAATAGCATCACCACTTTGCCGGCAATATCCGTCACCAGAATAGCGCCATCATTGCCCGCCGCTGCCGCAGGGCGGCGTTGCGTCGTCTGTGGTTCCGTTACAGTCGTTGTCTTTCCCATCACACTTTTCTACCGCGCCAGGGTGTACGGCAGGGTTGTTATCGTCACAGTCCTCAAAGCTCAGGAACCCATCGCGGTCGCGGTCTTTGTAAAAATAGGTTTTGGCCAACTGAAACGCCCCCATCCCGACTTCGTCGCCGATAAGCCGTCCGGGTATATCATCGAAGGGTGCGTTGGTGCCACTCCAGATGCGTGATAGGCTTGCTTGATCGGCGGCATCTCGATAAGTGGCCCATTGCAAGGAAACGTCAGCGGTGGGGCCTTTCTCGAGGCGCAGAAATTGGCTATCGGCTTTTACGCTAAACTCGCCCAAGCCGCCTGGGAAATAGGCATCGCCCGTGAGCAAGCTGAGTACCTCTGCTGCCGAATGGGAAAAGGTGGCGTGCCCTGAAACAAATCCGGCAGAAGGTGGGGAAACGAAAGTTTTGGGTTGGTAAGGATACCAGTTTTCGGCCAACATCCAGCCAACGCCCGCTGTCTGGGTTTTCGCGTCAGTCACCGCGAACGGGCCTTTCCAAGCATAAAACTTAATTTTACCCAAATTGACATTTTTGGGGCCGGCCAAGGGGTCGCCCTTTTTCACCAGCTCGATTCGTCCAGGCATGAGTGGAATACCTGCCGGATGATAAGAAGGCAGCTCCGGGTTCGAGCTTTGACCGCGGGTTGCCACATAGCGCAGGGCTGTGATGGGTCGCGCACCGTCATACCACCCTTTGATCCCCCACGATACTATGGCCGCATCGTGCATGGCGGCGCCGAGCGTAAAGCAGGTCTTGACATCCCACTCCAGATCGCTCATCAGGCTTCCTTTGCCGTTGAATTTTTTAATCAAATCCGGCTGGTCGCTGACGTAGTTCAACAGCGCCAACCAATGTCCCGGCGGGGTTTCTTCGTTCGGGCCTTCCGCCCAATATTGCACCGCAGCACGGATATAATCGCCACGCAGTGCCAGATTGGTGGTATACGGCTTTCCGGTATGCGGATTGGCCGCATGCCCTGTGCCAGGGTCGCGACCAGTTTGAAGCCCGTAAAAGGCGGGCAATTCCGACAGGTTTTGGGGGTAGCGCTGCACATTGCCCATGCTCCCTGGGGAAAGCTCCCAGCGGGTGGTGTCGTCGGGGTTCAACATCGCGGACCAGGCGGCTACCAGGCTATAATTCCACATATAGTCCTTCGACGTTCCGCTTCCGTTGAGCGTGTCCAGACGCGGAAAAAAATCGTTGCCAGGGTCATGGTAGAGGTAATATTCGTGCCCGTCACGGCGATAAGTTTTCCGGTTTTGCCTTTTCAAAGCGAAGGGCTTTAGCCGTCCCCAATCGGCCCCCTGAAAAGTTTGGGTGCCCGTGAACCTTTTGCGGCCTTTCTCGTCCACAGAGTCTATCAGCGTGGCGTAGGAGCGCCCAAGGCAATTGCATTCCAATTCAGGATATCCGTCAAGGTCAATGGCACTTTTCAATTTAAGGGGTTGCCAGTGGTTGGGGTCAATTCCCTTTCCCGGGCCGGGAGCAACTACTTCCAAGAGTGGGTTCAGGGTATGGTAATTAGTGTCCAGGTAATTGTTTCTTTCGTTGGCGCCATCCTGTCCCCCCATTTGCAGGACGCATTGTGCGATATAACTCCCAAGGGCTGCAGGTGAGCCAGAAGTATAATCGGAGGAATAATTGCGGGGATCATACCCGAGATTCTTCATAACATCCCGGAATCGGGTTACAGCAAGGGTGGCTTGTGGGGAATTCGCAAACCGGGCCAACAAAAAGCGATAGGCAGCAAAACTCATGGCTTCTTTGCGCGCTGCTTCCACATCTGCAGGCTTTGGCACGCCTTTGCAGGGACAAGAAAAACCGTTTACGTTTTTACCAAGCAAATAAGTGCCGGCTTCATCGTCGTAAGCAGCCCAGGCATCATACATGGCCACAGAAAAATGAAAAATATTGCGGGCCTGAACATGGGGGCGGGCAAGGTCTTCTTGTATGGTTTTCAACAACGCCTCGTTCCATTCGCGCGCGACTGAGTGCTGTGCGACAAGCATTTGGGAAAAAAGAATCGCTACAAAAAGCGCAGCGATTTGTTTGAAAGGCAGGTAGTGCATGTGTACAGGCAATCTGGATGTTGAACAATGTGACAAAGCAGGTCAAAGTTACTGGCAAAGATTTGCCCAAACCTTCCAATCCACCAAAACACATAAAACTTCCCCCCACTTCCAAAACACACTGTACTTTTGAAATTCCATTTCAAATAATCACAGATTCTCTCAAAATCTGCCTTAACCAACAAATTATATGTCGAAAAACGTCAGAAATCTGTCGTTTCGCAAAGGCTTGGATGACAACCTGTTCGAAAATCTGGCTGAAGCTCAATCGGAAGACAAGGGCCTGGATCGGGACGCCCTGCGCACGGTTGCTGACAAATACCTGATCGGCAATGCCAATGTCTATGGCGCAGCCACTTTTTACGATTTCCTGAACCCGGAAAAAAGCAACAAAAAGGTGTTCTCTTGCGCGGGCAGTGCTTGTATGCTTGCAGGTACGCAACACGCACTGCACCATACCCTGGAACAGCATTTTGAGCCTTCGGAAATCGGGGAGGTATATTGTCTGGGGCGTTGTTATGAAAACAGTGCGTTCCACTACAACGGACTGAATTACTCTGGTTTAGCAGCCGCTCAACTCGGTCAATTAAAGTCGGGCGCCATTAAATCCATTGAGGATCATTATCGCGTAGGTTCACTCGGTGCAGGATTGCTCACCACGAATAGCCCAAGTGCTGAAACCTGTTTGCAATTGCTGGTAAAATTGCTGGAAAGCAACCCCGATGCCTTGCTGGAAGAAGTTTCCAATGCTGGCCTCCGCGGACGGGGTGGGGCAGGGTTCCCCCTCGCCATCAAACTGGCGGGCGTCAAAAAGGAAGTTTCCGACCATAAATACATCGTCTGCAATGCAGATGAAGGCGATCCCGGGGCTTTTTCAGACCGTTACCTATTGGAGCAACGGGCGCATCTCGTAAACTTCGGCATGGCCATCAGTGGCTATATCAGTGGAGCGCAGGAAGGTGTGATCTACATCCGTGCCGAATATCCCGAGGCCATTGAGATTTGTGAAAAAGCCATCGAGCCGTTTAACCGGATTTTCCCTTACAAAAAAGCCAACGGCGAAACGGTGGAGTTCAAATTGTACGTCGTAAAAGCGCAGGGCGCCTATATCTGTGGGGAGGAAACCGCTTTGTTGTCCTCCCTCGAAGGTTTGCGACCGGAAGTGCGCACGCGGCCACCTTTCCCGGTGCAATACGGACTTTTTGGCAAACCTACCGCAGTCAACAACGTGGAAACCCTCGCCAATTTATTTGCCATCCTCACCATGGGCGGTGCGGCCTTCAAAGCCATCGGAACCGCCAAGTCTTCGGGCACTAAACTGTTGTCGCTTGACAGCCATTTCAATCGCCCCGGTTTGTATGAAGTGGATATGGGCACTCCGCTTTCGCGTGCTATAAACGAATTGGGTGGTGGCATGAAAGAACCTGTCAAAGCCTATCATATCGGAGGCCCGCTCGGCGGACTGGTTCCGAACAGCAAAATTGACGACCTTACCATTGATTTTGAGACCTTTGCAGCCAACGGTTTTCTGCTCGGACACGCTTCTATCTTGAGTATTCCGGCACGGTTTCCGCTGGTGGAATATTTGGAGCATTTGTTCGCGTTTACCGCCCATGAAAGTTGCGGGAAGTGTTTCCCCTGCCGGATTGGTTCAGTGCGCGGCAAAGAATTGCTGCAAAAAGCGCGGACAAGTGATTACAAGATTGACCGAACCCTGTTTGATGACTTGATTGATACATTGGAAAAAGGCTCGCTTTGTGCACTGGGTGGGGGATTGCCCCTGCCTGTGAAGAATGCGTTGCATTATTTTCCGGAGGAATTGGGAGGGTATTTCAAGTGATTTGCGATTTTTGAGATTTGATTTTTTGTACCTGGTTAGAACGATCTCAAAATCCCGAAGGGATTGAATTTGAATAGCCCCCGATGAAATCCGGGGAAATGAGGATGATTGTGGGCAACCCTGCAGGGGTTGAATATCTACCTTTTTCGCATCAATTCAACCCTTTCAGGGTTGCTAAAACTCCTTCCTGAATACCCCGGATTTCATCCGGGGCTATTCATATTCAATCCCTTCGGGATTTCTAAAAGGCTAACCAGTTGCGATTTTTTTTGATTTCCGATATCAAAAAAAATCCCCCATCAAACCTCATACATCATAAATTTTCGCCTCACCGCTAAACAGATAGAACTATGTCCAACATCACAACGACCGTAGCCTATATCAACGACAAGCCCTGCGTTTTCGAACCAGGCGAAACCATCCTGCAATTCACCCGCAGGAATTTTGACAAGGATACCATCCCGACCCTCTGCGACGCGCCGAATCTGGAAGCCTTCGGCTCTTGCCGTGTGTGTAGCGTAGAGGTAGCCTTGGATCAAGACGGTCCGCGGCGCACCAAAGCCTCCTGCCATACCATGGTGGAGCCTGGAATGTTCATTTTCACCGAAACGGCTGACATTCAAAAACTTAGAAAGAATATAATCGAGCTGGTGCTCACCGATCACCCGCTCGATTGCCTGACTTGCGAGGTGAACGGCAACTGCGAATTGCAGGATGTGGCGGCCCGTGTCGGCATTCGTAAAGTGCGCTACCCGGAAGGCAAAAACCACCTCGACCGCGAAAAAGACCTCAGTCACCCGTACATGACCTCCGACTTGTCTAAGTGCATCATGTGTTATCGCTGCGTCCGCGCCTGCGATGAGGTGCAGGGCCAATTGGTCTTGAGCGTGATGGGCCGCGGCTTCGACAGCCAGATCATCAAAGGAATGAACGAGAGTTTCTTCAATTCTGATTGTGTGTCTTGTGGCGCTTGTGCTCAGGCATGTCCGACATCGGCCATTTCTGATATTTACCAGTCCAAGGCGAATGTTGGGCAAGACAAAGTGCGTACCGTATGCACCTACTGCGGTGTGGGTTGCAACCTCGAAGTCAGCGTCAAAAACGATAACATCCTAAGCATTCAAGCCCCCTGGGATGCCGAGGTCAACCAGGGCCACACCTGTCTCAAAGGCAGGTACGCGTTTTCATTTTACAACCACCCGGAGCGTTTGCAATATCCCATGATACGCCGCGATGGCGAATTACAACGCGTCACCTGGAACGAAGCCTACGATTATATTGCGGAAAGGCTCACGGACATCAAGGATAAACACGGCCCCGACGCCATCGGCGGCATATCTTCTTCCCGCTGCACCAACGAAGAGAACTATTTAATGCAGAAATTCATCCGGGCAGTCATCGGCACCAACAACATTGACGGTTGCGCCCGGGTTTGCCACTCTCCAACCGCCATCGGGATGCAGCGCGCCTTTGGTACCGGAGCGGCCACCAATTCGGTAGCGGACATCAAACTGACCGATTGCATCATGGTCATCGGCGCCAACCCGACAGAAGGCCACCCGGTGACGGGCGCGAAACTGCGTCAGTTTGCCATGAAAGGCAAGCCAACCATCGTCATTGACCCGCGCCGGACGGAAATGGCCAAATACGCCACCATACACCTTCAATTGCGTCCCGGAACCAACATCGCCGTGCTCGACATGATGTTGTATTACATCATCAAAGACGGTATGATAAAGGAGGACTTCATTGAAGCGAGGACGGAAGGCTACGAAGAATTCAAGCAGAATATCCTGAAAATCAATCTTGACGAACTGGAGGCCGTGTCTGGTGTGCCTCGCGAGCAAGTACGCGCAGCCGCCAAATTGTATGCTTCCGCCCCCTTGGCCATGTTGTTTCACGGCTTGGGCGTTACAGAACATTACCAGGGCACTTATACTGTGATGCAAATTGCCAACCTGGCGATGATCACGGGCAATGTGGGCAAACCCGGCTGCGGCGTGAACCCGCTCCGTGGACAAAACAACGTGCAGGGCATGGCCGATATGGGCGCTCAACCGTATCAAGGTGCGGGCTATTTTGATGTTACGTTACCTGAGGTCAACCAGATGTACAGCGAGTTTTATGGGGTTAAAGTCCCACAGGAAGCCGGGCTGAAAATCCCTCAGATGTACGATGCGGCCATTGAAGGCAAATTCAAAGCCCTGTGGATCATGGGCGACGATCTGGTGCAGTCAGACCCGAATACCACCCATGTCGTCAAGGCCATCAAATCGCTGGAGCTGCTCATCGTACAGGAGATATTCATGACCGAAACAGCCAAACATGCCGATGTAGTCCTCCCGGCGGCATCTTTCCTTGAAAAAGAAGGCACTTTTACCAATGGCGAGCGCCGCATTCAGCGCGTCAACAAAGTGGTGGAGCCCATTGGCGAAACCAAGTCGGACGGACAAATCATGGTGGACATCATGAACCGAATGGGCTACAAGCAAGCACCTTACACGGCAAAAGGGATGCTCGAAGAGATTTCGCAGATCGTTCCTTTCTTCGCTGGCGTACGGTGGGACGAACTGGGTGAACAAGGCAAACAATGGCCCGTAGCGCCTGATGGTACCGACACCCAAATCCTGCACGTTGACGAATTTAAACGCGGCAAAGGCCATTTCCAATTCCGGGAATACGTCGAAAGCCCTGAAATCCTGGCCTTTGGCAAGGATTATCCTTATATTCTGACCACCAACCGCGTGCTGGAACATTACAATGCGGGCACCATGACCCGCAGAACACCCAATGTGGACATTGTGACCGAAGACGTAGTAATCATCCACCCGGACGATGCGGCACAGCACAATATCGGAGAGGGCGATTGGGTCTGCATCGAATCAGACCGGGGTAAAGTGGACATCAAGGCGCGTATTTCTGATGAAGTAAAACCGGGGGTGATCAGCACTACTTTCCACTTCCCGGAATTGCTGGTGAATATGGTTACTTCTAATGTTAGCGATAGCGAGGCGAAATGTCCGGAGTTTAAGGTGGTGGCGGTAAGGATAAGGAAGGCGAGGAGGGTGGGGGAGCGGCATGGGGAGAGCGTGTAGCACCTGCGAGAAAATATGCCCAGAGTAGTGTTCACTCTGACACAAGGATGAAGACTTAGCAGCCATATTTATATGTTGAAACTGCACATAAAATATATGGTGACCATTCGCTGCAAAATGGTGGTGAAGGCAGAATTGAAAAAGCTGGGGCTTCATTATACCAATGTGGAACTGGGTGTGGTAGAAATTATGGAAGATATTTCGATGGAGCAACGGGAGCAGCTCAAAATAGCCCTGCACCGATCAGGGCTGGAACTCATAGATGACAAAAAAGGCATCCTGATTGAAAAAATTAAAGCCGTGATTGTCGAGATAGTCCATTACGCTGATGCTCCGCTCAAAATCAAATTTTCGGATTTCCTTGCCGAAAAACTCCAGTACGACTATACCTACCTTTCCAATCTTTTCTCCGAGGTGGTTGGCACTACCATCGAGCATTTCATCATCATACACAAAATAGAGCGCGTCAAGGAATTGATTGTCTATAACGAGCTCAATCTCACCGAGATATCTTATTTATTAAATTACAGTAGCGTGGCGCACTTGTCCAACCAGTTCAAAAAAGTGACCGGTTTGACCCCCTCCCGCTTCAAGAAATTAAAGCATAAACGCCTGCGCGCCCTGGATAAATTGTGATTCATGTATATCTTTCCTTAAATTGTGTAATGTTTACCAGGATTGAGGGGATCACTCCGCTCGCGCCAGGCTACCACCTATCCCAAGCCCAACGCACGTTGGCGCGAAGTTTCAACTTCGCGTATCTATTGGAGCGAAATGCCTATCTTTGTATAAGAATTATGGTAAAAAGTGAACGAATTCCAACCATTCGCAAGCACTTGCTTTGGGAATATGAATGGGAAAGCTTTGACTTTTCTCGCTTGGCTACTGTCGTTATTGAGCGGGTTATTGAACGTGGCAATCCTTTTGAGTGGCAGGAGATTGTGAATTTCTATGGGGTTGAAAAAATTTCGGGAATAGCAAAAAAGAGTAGCCGTCTCGATCGAAAGCACAAAAATTTTACCCGCGTTTATCTTCAATCTGGCTTTATCCATGATCTTCAAAGACCCGAAAGTCATACTTCCTGAAACATTTGGTTTACTACACCGAATTCAGCAAGATTCATTCTTCGATGCCTTTTTTCTTGTTGGAGGTACAGCCCTTGCGCTACAAATAGATCACCGCCTCTCGATTGATTTGGATTTCTTTACTATGCGGCCATTTGACAACCAACAAGTAGAAGCATATCTATCAGAACAATATCGGTTTCAAACGGATTATGTCGCTAACAATACCCTGAAGGGATCCATCCAAAATGTCAAAGTTGATTTTCTGACCCATTTTTACCCTTTGGTCAAGCCTCTAGTGCAAGAAGATGGGTTGTCGCTTGCTACCCTGGAAGACATTGGTGCTATGAAACTCAATGCGATTGCCCACAATGGAAGCAGGCAGAAAGATTTTTACGATTTGTTTTTCCTTTTAGAGCATCATTCGTTACAAAATCTTCTTGAGGCTTATCAAACCAAATACAGTAATTCCAACCCCATTATTCCACTAAAAGGAATTACGTGGTTTGAAGACATTGATTTTGAGATTGAAAAACCAATGCTCAAAAGAAAAATATCCTTTGAAGCAGTAAAAAAGAGGCTGTTAGAGGCCACCAGGCATCCTGAAAAGGTCTTTTTAAGTATACCTTAGATCAAAAGACCATAGCCTGACGAGTAGGGTGAAAACCCCTTTCCGCCCTGCGTGGTTCTCCTGCTCGCGCTCTGCTCGCGCGAGGCTACCACCAATCCCCAGGGTATTTATGATGTAAACCTTTTGTAGACGGAGTTCCACAAAGATGACGATTGGCTTTCCGGCAATGTTAATTCCCTAACCCAACTTAACCAATTCGCTCAACGCTTTGTCCGACAAATCGCCCACCCATTTTTCACCTGCTGCCACAGCCAGATTCGCCAGTTCCTTTTTTGATTGCAACATGGCGTCAATCTTTTCCTCGAAAGTACTTTGGGTTATAAACCGGTTTACCTGCACATTCCGGTGCTGCCCGATCCGGTATGCCCGGTCAGTAGCCTGCGCTTCAACCGCCGGGTTCCACCAAAGGTCGTAATGTATGACGTTGGAAGCAGCTGTCAGATTAAGCCCCGTTCCTCCCGCCTTCAACGACAATAATAATACCCTTGCACTTTGTCTTTGCTGAAAGTCATCCACCATTTTATCGCGTGCGGAACGGGAAACGCCGCCGTGTAAAAATGCCGTTTCTACCCCGAGTCGTTCGCGGAGCAATGGCACTAAGAGTTCGCCCATTTCACGGTATTGCGTAAAAATCAAGGTCTTTTCGCCTGATTCCAGCGTTTGCGCCAACACCTCAAGCAAACGCTGGGCCTTGCCGGAAAGCGCCGGATCAGCATCCGGTTTTTTCAGATAATGCGCCGGATGGTTGCAAATTTGCTTAAGCGCAGTCAACATTTTCAATACCAGTCCCTGGCGTTTGATGGTATCCTCTGCGGCGGATGAAATGGCACGGAGCGATTCGTCCACCACATTTTGGTACAGTGCTGCCTGTTCGGGGCCTAAGCTGCAATACTGATTGATCTCAACTTTGTCAGGCAAGTCGCTGATGATACTTTTATCGGTTTTTACCCTGCGCAAAACAAAGGGCATGGTGGCGCGCTGGAAGCTTGCTAAAACTGCGTGATTGCGTTCCAGTTCTATGGGCTTGGGATATTCTTCGGTAAAAGTTTTCAGGGAGCCTAGGTACCCATGATTGGTAAAATCAAAAATGGAAAAATATTTGCTCAAGCGGTTTTCCACCGGTGTACCGGTCATAGCAATGCGCACAGACGCCTTGATCTTTTTAACCGCCATGCTCTGGGCTGCGCTCATGTTTTTGATGTTCTGCGCCTCGTCAAGCACCAAAAGTTGCCACGAATTTTTTTGAAATGCCTCCATCCCCGAACGCACCATGCCGTAGGTGGTTAGTATGATGTCGGCAACATCCGGGAGCGACTGCTGGCGCGTTGCACCATGATACACATGAGCCGTCAAATCAGGTGCAAAGCGGGCAATTTCTTTGCTCCAGTTGGTTAACAGCGTAGTTGGCACGACTACCAGGGCTTTCTGGTCGTTCGTTAACCGGCCTTCCTGCTTCAGTCGTAATAGCGTGGCAATGTCACGAAGAGTCCTTTTTTTTAGTGATGTGGGTGAAGATTCCTATAGTTTTTGAGCTGGTACCTGGCCGAACGCATACGGAAATTGGCTACAACCGTGAACCCTAAAGGCCAACCTTTCGTTATCATGTGGCGATGCAAAAAATACTCATTGTTGAAGACGACCCACACATCGCCGCACTCATCAACCGAACGTTACAAGAGAGTGGTTACGAGACTTTTGTTGCATTTGATGGGAAAATGGCCTTGGGTATATTCGAAAGCCTCCGCCCCCAGTTGGTGATTACGGACCTGGTGATGCCCTTGTTGGGCGGCCAGGAACTATGCCAGCAAATCCGTAGCCGAAATAGCAATATCCCTATCATCATGCTTACGGCCATGAGCAGCACCGAAGACGTAGTGCAAGGACTGGATTCCGGAGCCGATGATTACATGGTTAAGCCCTTCCGGGTGCCCGAATTGCTCGCCAGGGTGCGGGCCTTGTTGCGCCGTATGGAGCTGCCCGAAGCGCAACAGATAAGCACTTTGGCGGACCTCAGCCTCAACCACGAAACCAAGGAGGTTTTTCGCAATAACGAACCCATTAAACTCACAGCCACGGAGTTTCGCTTGCTGGAATATTTGATGCGCAACAAGGGCAGAATGAAGACTCGAATGGATATTCTGGAAGAAGTTTGGGGCATGAGTTTCGATCCGAGCACCAACATAGTAGATGTGTACATCAATTATTTGCGCAATAAGATTGACAAGCCTTTCGAGCAGAAACTGATTCACACCCACGTCGGGATGGGCTTTATCTTAAAGCAATAACCACAACGCCATGCCTCTGCCAAAGCTTACTATTCGACAGCGACTCCCTTTGTTCATATCTTTTTCGGCCCTCTTGATTCTGTTGCTTGAAGGTTACTTTATCTATGCTTTCTCGGTTCGGTTCTATGAACAGGAATTTCGGGAGCGGATACAAGAACGATTGGAGGAGGCTGATTCGCTCATTGCGCGTGATCCACTGCATCCATTTACTGCCCTCAATGCGATTCCACCTGGAGTACTGCCAGACGAAAAGATTATTTACGCCACCGACCCGGGCAAAATCGTGCTGCCCAATGAAGAAAGGCACTTGGTGGACGTATTGGATACCGCACAGTTTGATTTGTGCAATTCCTGTTTTGCCCATGTTGGAAAACGCGATTATGGCATTCGACACGATCCAATTTCTCATCACACCTTGGTCGTCTCGGCAATTGACCGTTATGGCCAGAGTAAAATTCGCAACCTGCGCACCGGGATTATCTCCGGAATCCTCATTGGGGTGCTTTTATTGACGTTTGCAAGCTGGTTCTGGGTAAAAAAGATGCTGGAACCCATTGCAAACAAAATCAAAAAAGCGCGTGCAATTGGAGCAAAAAGCCTAAATCTGCGACTTGACGTTAAAAACAACCACGACGAACTGGGAGAACTTGCGCTTACTTTCAATGAAATGCTGGAACGAATTGAGCAAGGATTTCGAAGCCAGCAGCAATTCATTCGCAATGCTTCGCACGAAATGCGCACCCCCCTTACTGCAATCACGGCAGAGGCCGATCTCGCTTTGATGGAAAACCGTACTCCTGAAAAATATCAACTCGCCTTGGAGAATGTGCGCACGCAAGCCGAAAACCTTACCGAATTGGTCGCAAAACTTCTCCTCATGGCAAGCGTTGACTCCAATAACCATTTAAACGATCAGGCTTGCCCTGCCGATGAGGTACTGTTGCAAGCCCTACATGCGTTGCAGGTAAAATATCCGAAGGCTGGCCATTCCGTCCATTTGGAAATTGAATCCCCGGACCCTTCCCTGTTTCTAGTACGCTGCGATTCGATTATTTTGCAGACGGCTTTTTTCAATTTGCTCGACAACGCCGTCAAATACGGCAACGACCAGGCTGTGACCGTAAAACTATTTCTCAAAGGACCATCCATCTGCCTGCAAGTGGTGGATCATGGTATGGGCATCGCTCCCGATGAATTGGAACTCTTGTTCAAGCCTTTTTATCGGGGTAAACAAAGTAGCCATGTCCAAGGCAGTGGCATCGGGCTTTCTCTGGTAAAAAGCATTGTAGAAAAATACGAGGGCAGCATCTATTTGGAATCAGAAGCCGGGAAAGGTACCCTCGCCCAAATTTTGTTGCCCCGTTGTGCTTAGTACCGTGTCCAGTGGATAACGCACGGTTTTAGGGGGATTTATAAATCTAATGTGGTTCTTAATCGGCTCTTATGCGTTTCTAATACCCACCCACCCACCTTTGTTTCAAAATAAAACAGTTTTGAAACATGAAAATTACTAAGATCAATTTTATTGCAATTGTAGCCCTGGCTACCTTGATGACCGGCTGCGCGACGGTCATGCCCGACCAAGTTGGGGTGAGACGTACTTTTGGAAAAATAGGAGATACCGTGAAGCAACCTGGCATTGTAGGGTTCAATCCTTTTTCCACCCGGGTCATTAGAGTGCCTGTTCGGACCATGAACTTGGCCATCATTGAAAACCTGCCCTCTAAGGAAGGCCTGACGATACGGTCGGAAAGTTCGATTTTGTACCGAGTCAAGCCAAGTGCGGTGCCTCAAATTCTGAAAGAGACTGGGATGGAATTTGAGGAAATGCTGATTCTGCCTGTTTTCCGCTCTGCAGCCTCGGATGTATGCTCAAAGTACGATGCCAAAAATATGCATAGTGCCAAGCGAGCCGAAATAGAAGAAGAGATTAAAAAGCGACTGATCGAAGTGTGCGCGCCCAAGGGATTTGTCATCGAAGCCGTGCTTTTGAAAAGCATCACTTTGCCGGCCGGATTGTCAAAATCCATAGAATCCAAACTTGAAGCAGAACAAGAGGCTTTGCGGATGCAGTTTGTATTGGACCGCCAAAAACAGGAAGCCCAGCGCCAGATAATTGATGCCGAAGGCGCCAAAGAAATAGCCAGAATACAAGCAGAAGGAAAGAAAAACGCGACCATCATTGACGCTGAAGCCCGCGCCCGCGGCAATGAGATAGAAGCAGAGGGCATCAAAAAGGCGAATGACCTGATTAGTGTTAGCCTGACTCCGAATGTTCTGAAATTCAAACAAATAGAGGCATTCCAAAAACTTTCCGCATCGCCGAATACCAAGACTATTATCACAGACGGTAAAACGCCGATCGTGAACATGCTGGGAAATGAAGGGAATTAGCCCTTCATTAAACCAAAACTACCACCACACATGATAAAGCAATTTTTTTCATTGGCATTTGCAACCTGCATTTTCCTCTTGGCAACAGCCTGCCAAACCGACAGTGACAAATCAAAAAACAAGCCTGAATTAAAACCCATAACCGATTCTAATGCCAAGGCATCTGCGACCGAACTTCCTCATCCTAAGACCCCAGACGAAGCCATCGCGCGACTCAAAGAAGGGAATGCCCGGTTCATCAACGATCAATCGGCACACCCCAACCGCGACGACAACCGCAAGATCATACAGGCTCAAAAACAAACCCCTTTTGCCAGTATCATGGGCTGTAGCGATAGCCGGGTGCCTTCAGAGATTATTTTTGACCAAGGCTTGGGCGACCTCTTTATTGTACGCACCGCTGGTCAAGCTCCCGCAACCGCTTCTTTTGGGTCGCTCGAGTTTTCGGTAGCGGTGCTGGGTGTAAAAGTGATTGTCGTCATGGGCCATGAAAAATGTGGTGCGGTTGCCGGCGCCATTGGCACTGCCAAATTACCGGGTCATATCGAAGATTTGGTAAACATTATTAGGCCTGGTATTAAGGAATTCATAGGCAAACCGGAAAAATTGGAAGAGGCAAGCAAAGCCAACGTACTTGCAGAAGTGGAGGCCCTAAAAAAGTTGGACCCTATCCTTTCTCAATATGTGAAAGAAGGTAAAATCAAGATTATCCCGGCTTATTACCATTTGGAGACGGGTCAAATTGAGTTTCTTTAAACAGCAACCCTGATTATGAGTAATAAATATCAGTTTGATACAGATCAGAGCCAAGATTGTAACACCCGACAGGGTTTATATGGCCTGGTCGACTGGATCAGAGGCGTCCCAAATACCGATTCGGAAGACGTGCTTGGGGTAAATATTGCTTCCGTAGTCAGCTTTAGATTTCAAAGGGCTGATTTGTTTTTGTTTCACCAATTGGACAAGAATAGGTCGAGTGTTTATAGTTCATCAAACGCATATCATAGTTCTATCCATTGAATTATACCTGTTTTAATGCGTGTTCAATTCATATGGTTTTACTTGTTCGGTTTCATACAGTTTTTTTTGGATTTGACAGCCGGACGCGCAACTGCGTTCGGCTGTATTTTAAATATTGAAGGGAGTACGAATCATTATGCCCTTTTACCGACACATCACAGGAACTCATTTCTTCTAATATGCTTTTTCGCTCCGTTTTGGTTTGTTCATTACTGATTTCACTGGCCGCTGATTCAATGGCTCAAAACACCCGCATCACCGACCGCAACAAAGTAGGCTGGTGGGCTGGTTTTGCCACCATCAAGCTCAACACTAAATGGGGAATCCTTACGGAGTACCAGTGGCGGCGCGAAAATTTTGTGACCGACTGGCAGCAGGGGCTTTCACGGGTCGGCCTGAATTACCAACTCACGCCCAGCATCCAGCTACGTGCCGGTTATGCTTGGATCGAAACCTTTAACTATGGGGATTACCCGATCAATGGACTTGGAAGGGACTTCACGGAACATCGGGCATTTCAAATGGCGACCCTGACCGATAAACCTGGTCGCCTGGATGTGTCGCATAGGTTCATGCTCGAACAACGCTGGATAGGCCGATACACCAAACCAGAAGTGACCCCCGAAGACGAATACTTCTTCGTCAACCGCCTACGCTATATGTTTCGGATGCAATGCCCGCTCATGGGAAAAGCGATAGATGACAAGGAGTTATATGCCGTCGCCTACGACGAAATTTTTATCGGTTTTGGGAAAAACGTCAACGAAAACGTATTTGACCAAAACCGTATCGGACTCTTGTTGGGCTATCGTTTCAATAAAACAATCCGCATCGAAGGCGGCTTTTTTAATCAAATACTACAACTTCCTCGGGAAATCACCCTGCCCGACAGCCCCAATGGGCGCAATGTTTTTCAACACAATTCCGGCTTCATTATCAATACGCTTGTGAATATTGATTGTAGCCATAAAAAATAACATTGACCACCAAACGCTTATCATTCAACCATTGCTCACTATGAAATGTCCAAAATGCAACACTGTATTATCGATTTACGAACGTCAAGGGATTGAGATTGACTTCTGCCCAGATTGCCGCGGAGTATGGCTCGACCGAGGTGAACTCGATAAACTCATTGAGCGAGCCAATGAATCAACAACGCACCAGAAAAGTGATTATGACCACACCAACCACCATGACAGCCCTACTCCGAGAATATCTGATTTCAGAAGACCCAACGAACATTATGCCCCAAGGGGCAAAAAGAAATCAATCCTTGGGGATCTGTTCGATTTTTGAACCCATTTTTAATGTGAATATAATACAGAAAATGAACCTTTTGCCCTTAATTGCCATTGCTGCTTTAATGCTGTTGCCAGCGCCTCCAGTAAAAGCACAGGAAGGTGATAGCCCGGAGACTTTGACATGGGTATCCGGGATAGCCTCGCTCCTCGAAGAACGGTTGACAAACGCCATTAACGTTGCAGATGAGGCTAATTTACTCATTAAGCTGATGGAATCGTCTAACGATTTTAAATCCGTGGCATTGACCGGACTGTACTGCCATGAAGTGCGCACCGCTGCAGAGTTGGGCGGGAGCTACTGCAATTGGCTCAATTATTACACCCGAGATAAGGATTTGAATTCATTGACCCTGCGAGCGCAAGAAGCCCGTCAACAGGCCTTCAGGATGCGAAACGCTGCAGTTGGCTGCCTTCAAGATGTTGCAAAAAAACCGGTGGAGCGTAGCTTTTCACTGGCTGATGTCATTCGATCCAATGCCGAAACCATTGAGCACGATTTAGCCGACGGCCTGGCATCGCAAGACCTTCATATCCTGTCGCAAAAAGTTGCGAACGCCGAGCGGATTTTTTATGATACCGAATTGCTGACAAGCCGACTCAACAATTGTGAATCAGTTCTTAATGCCGCTCAAGAAGGGATAAAAGCCTGCATGGCTATACTGGCTGCTCCAAACTGGAGCTTGGTCACAACCCACTTGAATCAGGCATCAAGTTTGGCCGCTACCATAAAGGTTCGTGCAGAAGAATGTCGGTAGGGTTATTACAAACACTTGGGGCTTTTGTCGGTTTGGATCACTTTTTAAAAAGCCAGTCCTGCCTTAAGTTCACCATAGATATCGAGACTCGGACCCTCTTTCCCGTTTATTTCTCTGCCATCTTGGTACCTGACATTGTTCTGACGCTGGAAGACACCTGTGCCGATTTTAAATTGCATAAAGCCCGCTTGTCCCGGCAAGGCTGTTGTTGTGGCGGGTTGTTTTCAATGGTTTTTGGGCTATGTAGCCTTGTGCGAGCGGGGGAGCAGGGGGCGGTGCGTATTCAAATTTTCTGGAACTTCGCTCTGCGTTTGCCTGCTATTAAAAAATACATGCCGGCAGGCAGTGCCCCAAGTTCAATCCTCTGCCCTGTTTTTGCCTGCCTGACCCGTATTCCAATGTTATTGTAAATCAGTACTTCCGATGCATCGCCCTGGACAGGTATGTCTAAATAATCGGAGGCAGGATTGGGAAAAATCAGGATTGGGTCAGAAGGAGCCAATGCATCCACCCCTACCTGGTTCGGGACTTCGGCCGCGCCAATCGAACGCGCCGTAGTAGAAAAAGGCAGGCCATAAAAATCCAGGGCGGGTTGCGCGACAATCTTTCCGGCCGCTTCGGCCGGGCAGCCTGCAATCAGGTGAAAATCCCCATTCGGAGCATCTGTCAGGATATTGACAGAGGAGCCATACAAGAGCGGATTCGGATCTTTGATAGCGTCCAATGCAGGCGAGTCCCAGTAGGCCCCATTGAAGTTGGTTTGTTCCGTGCTTTGATACAGGTTGTTGCTAAAACTTGCGGCACTGGCAGGCTGCTGCCCTCCATTAAAATAAGCCGAATTGCCAAATACGAAGAGATTGTTCTCCAGGATATTGCCGGAAAGGGTGGGGTAGAGCACGCTGGTAGTCAAAAAGCGCATGGTGGCCTGACCACAATGGTAAAAGGTATTGTTTATGACTTTGCAATCCTTGGCGGAAGACAAAGCCAGCCCCCGATACCCGCCCACGATGATATTGGAGAAGAACTCGAGGTTCTTGACCTCGAAATCGTCGTCAGGGCAATAAAACTGTGCCCCAGTGTCGCCGCCCAGCTCAAAGGCTACCCAGGGAGCCATAGACGCATTGACAAAAAGGTTGCGTTCCATGCGGATATTGGAGGCGCCGCCTTTGATGTGCCCGCCAGTAAGGCAGTTTTCAAATCGATTGTTTTCGATCAGGCCTGCATGGCAAACATTGTAATCCATGGCACTGACCGCGGGGAAATCTTGGAACACACAATGCGTAACGGCGAAACTGTCAACCCCGCCGAATTTGAACGCTGCGATGGCGCTTGGATCTGTCACGTTGGAGAAGTGGCAACTGTCCACCACGATAAACTTGGATTGGGTGCTGCAGCTCCCGCCATTGTCCACGCTGAACAAACGGCCCGGGTGGGCGGCATTCCCCTTGAAAGTGAGGTGTTCAAACCGAAGGTAGGCACAGCTGATAAATTGCCAGGTTCCTGCAATCTCGACCACATCCTGTTGGTACGGGCGGATCACGATCCAGGCGGTGTCATTTCCCTTGAGTTGGGTCACACCCTGATATCCAGCATAGTTGCCAGCATGTAAAAACACCGTGTCGCCCGGGTGAATGGCCTGGGCGTTAGCGGCGGCTTGGATGTTGGGAAAAGGCTGCCCGGGGCCAAGGTGGACCTGGCAAAAAACTTGAAAGGAGGCGGATGCGAACAGAAAAAAAAGGAGGTATTTCATAAGTTTGACATTCCAAGGTAAGTCGCCCGTTGACTATCTCGATCGGGAGTTAGAACGTGTAAAGATATATTGAGGAAGTAATAATCTTAAATTACTTGCATCCAGCGTTTTTTTTCCATAATTGTACTTGAAAAGCATTGGTCCGAAAACAAGGCTCTGAGAGGCCAAACATTTGGACCCAAAACTATGCATCCTAAACCGTTTTCGCCCTGCGAGGGGAACACCACACGGGGTGAAAATTTCTACTCCTTTAGTTCTTTTCTGACATTTCAAAGAACTAATTCCGGTCTCTAGCCCAGAAAATATGTGCCCTTTCTAAATTCAAATGAAACATCTTTGCCAATCAAATAAGTAAAGAAGCCATTGTTCATTTTATCCGCAATATGAAAATCAATCACCAGCCTTTCGGTTCCCTAACCCTTGTGTTTTTACAAGAAAAACCAAGATTTAAGATCGCGCTAATCCTCGCCTTATTGTTTTTCATCGAGGGCCTGCAAGCCCAGACAAACCTTTGGTCGCCAGTCCCAGCGGGTAAAAACCTGGCAAAAACAGAGCACATCCCTGATTTGCCCGATCTCGAAAAAGGCGCCCTCTTGCAGCTTGACGTGCCAACCATGCAAAACCTGGGCAAAACCGCCCAAAACGAAACCAGCGGCTCACGCGGCTTAACCACGATTATAGATTTGCCGCTACCCGATGGCAGCTTTCAAAAATTCAAGATATGGGAAAGCCCGTTGATGGAGCCAGCACTGGCGGCCAAATTCCCGGAGATTAAAACCTATCTATTAAAGGGCATAGACGACCCCTTCGCGAATGGACGCATGTCTGTAAGCCCGGATGAGTTCGGCGCATTTTTCACTTCCCAACAGTTTGGGCAGGTGGTATATATCCGAAAGGTTTTGAAAAATTCCGCTTCCATTTACCTCAGTTATTGGGGGAAAGACGACCCTTCCTTGCAACAGCCCCTTAACTGCTTATGGGAGGGTTCAATCGTACCGCCCCGTGGTGAACACAAAAACCTAGCCCCTGGCCCGAACGAAACCGGCGATGTGTTGCGCGTTTTCAGGCTGGCGATGACCATCCCGGGCAAGCTTTCCGAAAACTATGGCTGGACCACAAAACCGCAGGCACTGGCTGCTTTGGTGGCCTTTTTAGGTCAATTGAACGTCATATTTGAGCGGGACTTGTCCGTCCGGTTTGTGCTGCCGGAAAAGCAGGATAACATCATTTTTGTAAGCGCTGCCAACGATCCTTTCACGGCTTTAGGCGGTGGCGAAGCGGCCAACGAGAACCTTGCTGTTGCCAACCAACTCATTGGTCAGGAAGGATTCGATGTGGGTCTGATCTTCGTCACAGGTGCATGTTGCGCGGCGGGCAAACCTACGATTTGCGGCGACTACAAAGCGTACAACTTTAGCGCATTTTACAGCCTGCGGGTTACCGCCCACGAAATCGGGCATCAGTTCGACGCTGACCATACCTGGACAAGTTGCGGACCGTCCAACAATGGGCAATTTGGTACCAATGAGTACGGCTCAGGCACGAGCATTATGTCTTATGCCTACATCTGTGGCATAGACAACATCCTGCCGGTTGGCGACGAGACGTACTTCGGGGTCTATTCGCAAATTCAAATGACCAATCACATTAACGCTCGAACTTGCTACAAAACACTGGAGACGGGCAATCACGTCCCCACGTCAAGTGTGCCGGCAGATGGTTTTTACATCCCGATTTCAACGCCTTTTGAACTCGTTGGATCTGCAAGCGATGCGGATGGAGATGATCTGACCTACTCCTGGGAGCAAGTCAACATCCGAAATATTGATTTTACAGCGTCCAATATTTCCATCCAAACACCCCCTGTCCCAGCCAACGGCAATGTACCGATTGCAAGGATCTTCAACCCTTCCAGCTCCCCGCGCCGCAGCATTCCGCAACTTTCTGACCTATTATCCAACACATCGAACGTAAACGAACGACTCCCAACCTACGCTCGCAACATCAAATATCGGATGTACGTGCGCGACAACCATCCGGGGGCGGGTGGTACTACACACCCGCAAGTCAGTTTTGAGGTAGATGGTACGGCCGGCCCATTTCTGGTCAGCAATCCAAACACTTGTGTGACCTGGCAAGCTGGCAGCAGCCAGACCATCACCTGGGAGGTGGCCAATACCGACAATGCTTTGGTCAATTGTAAAAATGTAAAAATCAGCCTGTCGCTGGATGGAGGCTACAATTATCAACACGTTTTAGCGGCCAACACGCCGAATGACGGCTCGGAAACCATTACCCTGCCTACTGAAATCTGCTCGAACAAATCCCGGATCAAAATAGAAGCGGTAGGCAACATTTTTTTCGATGTTTCCAATGCTGATTTCAATATTGAAACCAATAGCACACCGATTGTGAAAGCCAATGCTTTGCAACTGGACGGCATGGATGATCAGGTAGAAATTCAGAACGAGAACCTGGGTAATTTTGGCACGGGCGAATTCACCATCGAAATGTGGACGCAAACCACAGACAACAACTGTGCACTGATTGGCAAACGAGCGATCTGTAACTGTGATAATTTTTGGAATTTTTTCATTGACAACGGGCGGCTAAGGGCGGAATTTTCCACCTCTAACACTTGCAATAACTATTTGAATAATACCGGTTCCAACAGCACATTGGCAGACGGCAATTGGCATCATATCGCCTTTGTTCGTCAAGGAACAACCCTTCGATTCTATGTAGATGGCGTGCTGGACCTGACGGTGTTTTCCAGCCAGGACTTTAACAATCCTGCAAAGATCACCCTTGGTAATATCGTTTGTGGTGGACACAATTTTGCAGGCAGCATGGACGAGATCCGTATTTGGAACGTCTCCCGTACGGCCTTTGAGATCAACGACAAGATGAACTGCACGCTGCTGGGCAACGAGGCCGGTTTGCTCGCCTACTATCCAGTGAATAGTCAGGATTGTGGCGTTTGTTCCGGAGGAGCAAACGCTTTGCTGGATAAAACAGCCAATCAAAATCATGGACTCCTGCAAAATGGTGCGTACACCAGTCTTTCGACGGTCAACCTAAGCGATTGCCCGAACTGCTCCAACGGGGCCGTTTCGGTCACAAGCGACCCCGCCAACCAATCCGTTTCCATCGGGGGCACGGCAACTTTCACCTTGATCGCCTCGGGCAACAACCTGTCTTATCAATGGTATCGCAGCACCAATGCTGGCACCACTTTTTCAGAAATATCCGGCGCGACAACCAACGAATACAGCTTAACAGTCTCCAGCAGTGCACAAAATGGCTGGCAATTCAAATGTTTCGTTTCGAACGGCTGCGACCTGAAATCCAGTACCCCGGCAACCTTGTCCTTGCCTTGCCCGGCCCAAACGCTGAGTACTATCACCGGGCCTGCAAGCCCTTGTGTAGACAACTACTACACCTATTTTGTAAGCCCCAATCCGAATATTGTTACCTGGACCTGGGTGACTCCGGCAGGCTGGACGGTTACGAATTTTGAAAACATGATTTTTGTAAAACCAACTGCTAGTGCGGGTACGATCAGCGTGACAGGAACAGATGCTTGCGGGGCATCCACCGCTATGCAAACCTTTTCGGTTGCGCCAGTGGTGGTTTCCATTCAAACGCAGCCCATTTCCCAGACGGTCAACGAAGGCACTGCGGTTCAGTTTTCAGTGGAGGTATCGAATGACGGTGGGACAACGACCTATCTCTGGCAAGAAAGCAGCGATAACGGCGCAACATATTCCATTATTTCCGGAGCGACCACAGCGACCTATTCCGTTCCTGCCGCAACCTTATCGTACGACGACCGAAAATTCCGTTGCCTTGTTTCAAACGCCTGCCTAACCGACACTTCGGAGACAGCCACTTTGCAGGTAAATTGCACCACCTCTGCACCCGCCATACCTGACGCGATTTCAGGTGCTTCGCTGATTTGTCCGAATGCATCTTTGACGTATTCGATTGCTTCGGTTGCCGGCGCAATCAATTATTTGTGGACTTTGCCCTCCGGCTGGACGGGCAGTTCGAGTGGCACCAGTATTGCAGTGACGGCCAATGGAACAGGCGGTATTTTGGCCGTAAAGGCGGTGAACGACTGTGGCAGTTCAGATGACCAGGCCATTGCAATTTCAATCAACCCGAATCCATGTCGCCGAGCGGTGCATTTCGATGGTGTGAATGACCACCTCTCGGTTGGGCAAAATGGACAGGCCTTGTCGGGAGATATGAGCATTTCATTTTGGATAAAACCCGATAGATTGATCGGTGAACAGACGTTGATCTTTAACGGTCGTGAATTTATCGTCGGTTTGAGCAACAGCCAGATCCGATACAAACACTCGGACGATTGCTGTGGTTACGACAACACGGTAGACATGATCTTCCCCGGCAATCTGGAGCAGGGTCAATGGACCAATATTGCAATCACCCGCTTGACGGCCAATCGAACCGTCAATTTTTACTTGAATGGGAATTTTATTCAAAGCCAAACTTATGGTGGCAACTCTGCCCAGCCGGGGGATAACACCACAGACATGATCTTTGGTGCAGGGAAAAACGGCGCATGGGCTAATTTCAAAGGCGCGCTGGATGAAATCAAGATTTGGACGGGCATTCGAACGATGGACGAGTTGAAGCAAGACCTTGTTTGCAACCCAACAGGCAATGAACCGAACTTGAAAGCGTATTTTGATTTTGAAGCCGGGCAAGCCTTCGGCGACAATGTAGGGGTCACGAATTTCTCCAATCTGGCAAGTTCCTACGGAATGGCTTCCGTTCGAAATTTAGCGATGAGCGGTACCATATCGAATGTCGTTTCGGGTGACCTGCCTTCATTTTTGTATCAAGACCTGGACGGGGATGGCTTCGGCGCTGCAATCGTAGGCTGCAACTATACCGGCCCGACGGTGACAAATTCGACCGATTGTGATGACCAGAACAGTATGGTTAACCCGGAAGCGATCGAAATCTGCAACGGAATAGATGACGATTGCAGTGGAATCGCAGACGACCTCCCGAACGTCGTTGCCAGTACCAACATACCTGTTCCCATTCCGGAAAATCAGACCATTACCTCTACCCTGTTGGTAAACAGTCCGACCACTTCCCTGATAGATTTAAATGTATTAAACCTCAACATTTCCCACGTCTGGATAGGAGATCTAACCGTTAATTTGAGAAGCCCGCAAGGCACGGAAATTACCTTGCTGCAATCCATCTGTGGTGATCAGGATGACATGCTAATTAACTTCGACGACGAATCCATCGCCGGCTATGGCACTTTCCCCTGCCCACCGACCAACAACGGGACTTATAGACCCTTCTCTGCTTTGTCCGCTTTCGACGGAGAAAACCCGAACGGGATATGGACCTTGACGGTTATAGATGTATATGAGGATGCTGGTGTTTTGAATGACTGGAGCATAGCGTTTCCGTCCATTCCCCTTACATTGTATGCCGATTTGGATGGCGATGGTTTTGGGAATCCAGGCAGCAGTATTCAAGCCTGTGACACACCTGTAGGTTATGTTGCCAACAGCGATGACTGTGACGATCAAAATCCTTCCATTCACCCGGGCGCTCCGGAGGTTTGTAATAGTCTGGATGACGATTGCAATGGTCAGGTTGACGAGAATGTAGGCCCGATCTGGTATGTTGATGCCGACGGTGATGGGTACGGCAATGCTCCGATATTTATTCAAGCATGCCTGCAACCATCCGGGTATGTAACCAACGCCGATGACTGTGACGATCAAAATCCTTCTATTCACCCTGGCGCCCAGGAGCTTTGTAATAACCTGGATGATGATTGTAATAGTCTGGTTGACGACAATGTAGGCCCGATCTGGTATGTTGATGCCGACGGTGATGGGTACGGCAATGCTCCGGTATTTATTCAAGCTTGCCTGCAACCTTCCGGGTATGTAGCCAACTCCAATGACTGTGACGACAGCAATATTGCCATCTACCCAAATGCCACTGAGATTGTGAACGGTTTGGACGACGACTGCGATGGCATGGTAGATGACTCAATTAATGTCGGTTTCATAGAGCAGTTTATTGGCCATAAACATCACGATGAAATCCAATTCGCACTACTTCCAAATCCGGCGGACGAAATGCTGCAGGTTGTATTTGCAGGAGACGGATGGGCTGTTGGCAGGGTAGAAATTTTTAACCCGATCGGGCAGCGCATCCAGATGCAGGAAATCCGGGTTTCACCTGGTTCAGAAGTCGTTTTGCGAATTGATCAATTCCCGCAAGGCAATTATTTCTTGATTTTCAGACGAGAGGATGGGGTGATTGTGGGCAAGCGGTTTGTTATTTTGAGGGGGTTTTAGAACTTGGTTGGGGCGAGTGGTTTTAGTAGATTTTCAAGGTAGCAGCGCATGGGAGTCGAGCTGTGTCAATACATATCCCGTACCAACGGGAAGATCTAGGCGCGGCGGCTGAGCATCTGTTTTTAAGTCGAAGATTGGTTTGTGGGTAAATATTGAATGCCATGCAGGGCGGAAAATGAACAAATTGGGTAATTACAGTGACACCCTGCGCAGAGCATTGCTTGGACATTACTAATGTTGTGTTAATTCAATAGAATTGCCATGCAAAAGAAATACTTATTACCTCTTTCATGGTTACCTATTTGAATTTTCTTCCAAATGCTTCCAAAAATCTTCGGCCTCGGAAAATTCAATTTTTTGTTTGTGAAAATGCTTTATATCTAAGTCAGATAACAAATATCTAAGCGTTTTTAGGGCTTCGGGTCGAGCCACCCTAATCCACTTTCGTAGCCGATTTGGGAGCTTGTTTAACCAAGGATGCCATAATAGACAACGGGTTATGTCTCGTCGCACTTTTGCATAATAAAGGCCATCTTGCATATTTGCGGTATTTGAAAGCATATTTTGTGTGGCATAGATAATGGAGTCGAAATTGCCCTGCAAGATGGCTTTGTCGTGTCCCAAGTCCAAAAGTCGAATCAATTCCGATATGGCATTTGAATTTTCAAACACAAGATTCCTATCCATAGTATAGTCGTACTGAAACGGCGATTTCTTTTCCTTTGCCGCATATTCAATAAAGAATCGGAGCCCGTTAATGTTGCTCAGTCCAACCAAATATCGGGCATAACGTAATTGATTAGGAGAGGCTTTGGAAAGTTTCTCCAACAAGATTTGCTCAATCTCAGAGTCATGCTTTTTAAGGAAATGGTTCAGTACAATGCTTTCTCTTTCTTCTTGATTGCCTTCAATTTCTCGTAGAATTTTTTTTAAATACACATCGCTTTCCCCTAATTCAATAGCCGTTTGAAGAACTAAATTTTTGCAGTAAGGGTCTATTCCGATTTGCTCTTCTATCAAGTTGCGAAGTTTCGGCAATGCAGTAGTTATCTTTTGATTACGAACAAATTGCAGATAAGATGAAAATTCATAATTTTTTACTTTGTCAATTACCAGGTATTCAACAACCCTCCTTTCGAGCTGGGATTTCAGATGGGGTTTGTTGCTCAATATGAAATCGAAAATATCCAGTTCAGAACCAATATGGTACTGAAAACCATGCCCGACTAAATCCAGATACAACTTGTCTGGATAACCATTAAAACCGTATCGAAGCAAAAAGAATATGAAGGTGACATCTCCCCACGTCACATTTTTGTCCAAATCCATTTTGGGATAATGAAATTTGCACCAATTTTCAACCTTTAATATCTGCTCTTGAGTAAGGTCAAGTTCGGGGTTTTCGTCAATATCAGATTTGTGATTTTTTAAAAATTGATACACTCCATGAACAAAAATCCATTCCCAATTTTTGGTCAATTTTTCAACGATTTCGTCCTTAGTAGTCGGCGTATCTTCATCAATAATTCGAGACAAACGCAAGGGATAATTTTCGTATAACGGAAGCCCGTTTCTGCGCTTCCGGTTGTAATCATAAATCTCCCCTTTCTTAAATTGGGTCACACCAAAATCCGAAAAAACACCTTCGATTGCTGCCAATAATTCCTTCTGATTAAAAAGCAAAGCTTTTTCTTTCTGCAAATCTTCGATTTTTTTCTGTTTGAAGTCAACAGCAGGAGCAATCTCTGGTAGAGAGAAAGAAACAGCTGAAACTTCATTTAACCGCAGCACAAGTGGACTTAACATTGATTCATTTTGATGTGCGACCCAATAGATTAGGTTCTGAACATATTCCCTTTTCAAATTACCCCCATCAAATCGCTCAATGACGTACTCTAAACATTCATTATCAAGTAATTGCGCTTCGGCGTTCGTGACTCCTTCATTCTCGATACAATATTGAAAAAGCCTAAAGCCCAGCCGATATTTTTCAACAAATGGGAACACAATTTTACCTTCGACATCTCTTTGATACCCCAGCCATTCGGCGAATCGTTCCTTCATCGCGTTCAAAATTCGAGACGCACCATTGTTGGACAATGTTGAAGTTGTGGCTTTCTCGAGTAGCCTATTAACAGGAATTTTTCCTCCCCTATTATTCCAGTGTTCAATCTGAATTGGATAGTTTTCAAAAAAGTTTACGAGTTCTTCTTCCGTTTCCAAGGATTCAAAACATCTTTCCAGTCGCCAGCCTTCATCCATCAATCTCGTTTCTCCACTAAACGTCTTGTCTTCAAGTTCTTCTGTTCGGCGAAGTAGCTTTGCCATATACTTTTTTTGCAGCCGCCTTTTTTCAATCAACGCATAAACAGAGGTTCTAACATGGGCATTTTTTGAATCAAAAAAGGACTCTATTATCCCTTCAATCTCGGAATCTGTTAAATCATTGAACAGATCGGTCAACGCCTCAATCGCATAATGTCTAACATCGGATCCGTTTTCAGGCGGGGTATATATGATTTGTAGTAATTGCGCTCGCAAGTGCTTTTTCACATCATCAGGCACTAGACCTGGGTTCATGTCTTTCAAAAGTACCAAAGCATTGTTCCGAACAGTAGGTGTGATTTCAGAGCCGAGTTCATTGGCCAAAAACCGGATGTTGTTTTCGCTTTCTCCAAATTCTGCCATCTCCCAGTAGTTGTACTGTCGGTATCCGACATACATATCTTCTTTCTTGCATCGCTTAAACTCCTTTTGAAAAGCGGCTTCTCTAAGCGGTTTTCCTACCCGCTCCCTTTCGTGGCAACCAATTTTGATTAGCATAGCGGGTTCGTTTTCTATAAGCCAACTTTGTAAATCGGCTCTCAAACGGCTATTTTCACTCGTTACTGCCAAAAGGAAGGAAAGGGTATTACTCCAAGAATGCTTCAAATGATGGTAGTTAGGCTTGATTCCGATTATTTTTTTGAGCATCTTAAAATGGCTTGCTCTCGATAGTGCGAGAGCCGCGAGGTACTCCTGAATGTTGTTGTGCACAAAATGCCATTTGTCTCCGGATGTTTCTAAGAGAGAAGATTTAATAAAAAGCACTTCCTGTACTTTTTCATCAGGAATTAGTCTTCGAAAATCCGAATCCGATATGACATTCTCGCCCATTGACTCCATTACAAAAGCCAATCTTTCGAGCGATTTACGGCAGTCGTCTCTTAAATCTTGCCGATTCCCTTCTCCGAAACGACGAACATCATCAAGCCTCTTTTTTAGGCTTTTCTCAATCAGGTATTCAAAAATATTCACAATGGAATTGGGCAATTGCCAATTGTTTTCTTTGAAAAAATTGCAAATTCGTACGAGATAAAATGGGTTTTCAAGCAGCTGGACTTGCTCCCAACGGTAACGTTTTGCCCAGTATTCAGTAAACCGTTCGCTGAATTCGCCTAGATTTTCTTGAAGATAATGCCGAATATCCCATGAACTAAGCCTTTCGAGTTGGTACTCTTTGAATCCGGGCAAGCCAGCATAGGCGGTTTTTCGGCAACTGATGAGGATTGTAGCTTTAGGGTGTTCGGTTCCGATTTTACCAATTACGTTTTGAGCAGATGTCATGTTGGTTTCGTCAAGCCCGTCCAAAATAATGAAAACTTTGTCCTCCCATGCTTTCAACTCTTGCGGGATTTCAAAAAACGGTGTTGCCGAGAGATGGTCGTAGTTTTTAAAATTGCGACGTATTGGAAAACACCTGTGAGTTTCTCTTAATTCATAACAAATTCGGTCAAGCTCAGTAGTTTTGCCCATGCCAGCCTCCCCAAGCAAAACTATACGCGATTCCTGGAGCACCTCAAACAACAAGTCGTGTGCCTCATGCTGGGAAAAATAAGAGCCATCGCCTTTTTTAGTTTGTGCCGCAACTTGTGAGACTTTTCTGAGTAGGTAAGGGTCGGGTTTGGGTATTGGATATAATTGGGGCCAAAGTTTTTCAACGGTTGTCCACTTTATTTCTACTGGCGGCAGCATATCGCTTTTTGCCAAACCAGACGGATTATCAAGGAGCGTTTCTGATTGGGAATGTGACTTTGCAGCCAGATCTTTCACTATAGTAAGAATTTCGCTCAAATAGCGACGGTTATCCGCGCTTCCGGCGGTTTCATTTTGATTGACGGCCTCTGTAAAAATTTCAAGAAAAATACCAACTTCAGTGTTCGCATCAAGACCTTCAATTTCACTTTCAAGCATGAAGTGACTTACTAATTGGCTAAAAACTGGAGGTAGTTTATTGGTGTCGCGCTCACCAGAATACCAGAAATCGTGAATGACCCGGAACACATTTGGGTCTGCGAAAAACTTTTGGAGAGCCCTAGGTTTCTGCTGCTTTTTCAATTCTACCAATGCCTCGGCAAAGCGTTCTGGGAAGTCGCTATTATTACCTACAAGACCATGCTCAATTTTCCATTTTTTCCAACTCAAATCATCAGTCAACTCCGAGCCAATAAAATCTGCGATTTTACCAAAATAATGTCCAAGTATTTCCGTCGGGAGACCAGATAAGGCTGCTGCAATCATTGATTTAGGATTGTGATTTGTAAACTTTAGACTTGTACAAAGATACTCCTCGCTTCTGCCGCATGTGGTGTTCAAGCTTTGCCCAAAACCAGCCGTTCGTCATAAAAAACAGATGCCCTGCCGCCGCGCTTGGGTCTTTCCGCTGGTACGGGACAGGTATTGACCCAGCGCCACTACAGTGGTTAACCAAGCGAAAGGTACGCATCCGCACGTTTTACTGCGAATTCTTTACGCTTTCTCGATCTGCGACCACCCTGAAATATAGATGCGCGTCCACCGTGGCTTTCAGGTTGTCGCTCGTGATGATCTCCTGGGCCTCGGCGCCCACGATCTGTTCCATGATATTCACCATGAACATCCGGTCTCAGTTTAATATCTGCCAGTCCCTTTGCATCTACAACACGTTACTCTAAGTTCACAAGGTGTAGGGTTTGACATACAGTTTATGTAAACGCTTTGGGAGAGACAATCAGGTTTATAAAATCCTCCTAGGTCACAGCATCTTACAGTTCCTCTTCCTTCACAATAGCCACACTGTTTTTCCTCACCAGGCGGGGGAGGAAAATCTTTAAGTTGATTAGTAGAAACTTTAGCAAAATATGAACCATTTATAGAATTTTTGGATTCAACTGTAAAGGATTTATAATCATCTTCCCATAAAATTTTGTAATATCCTACTCTGTTTCTACTATTATCATATTCAGAAAGCATATTACTGGCATAGGAGTAAGAACTTATTCCATGGGTAGGTTTATTCATATAATTGTTCCAAATATCGTAAATCCATTTTCCATTTGATTTAAATTCCCATACAGAAATTTTCGTAGTTTTAATTCCGTAGTTATCTGTGCTTTGTTCAGAATACTCCCAAATGCCAATAAGTTCATTGTTGACATTTATTGTTGAAATGGGCTTGGTAATAGCAGCATTTACCGCCGGTGAACCTCTTTTTGAGAGGGCTGTGCTTTCCTTAATCACTTCAAGTTTTGGCGAGTTTTTGCTTTCTGGTTGTGCTTTTACGCTTTCCACACCATTCCCTTCTTTATTTTTCCTATAATAATCTCTTTTTTGACCTCTATTTGCAGCACTTCCATTGTCAAGCACAGTCAAAATCAAGTGGTCAGATGTTTCAAATTCAAGTTTACAAACTGTTTTGGTCGTTGCAAATTGTTCATATAAAATATCATTTTCAACAGTCCATTTTCCAGAATTATGTTGAATTCCTTTGGCATGAAACCAATAAAATTCCTCATTACCATTTGGCGAAACTGTCCAGATTATTTTGTCATTTTCGATTACTGCTTCCCATGTTCCTACTATCAAATCCTTTGGTTTGGGTTCAGGTGTATTGGTGCAGCCAATGAAACAAGAAATTGTGAAAATGCAAAAAAACAGTTGGGTTAATTTTTTCATATTATCTTTTAGTTTAGTTTATGAGAAACGGGTGGATGTACGCCCTTGTCGTATGTCGAGCCTTGCAGCATGAGCGTATCTGCGGGGTTCTCGGATTTAGTAACTGATTCTTCCTTTTCCTTTACAGAGGCAGCATGGCAATTTTATGTTATCATTATCTGTCATGTAGGGTCTTATCTTTTCTTCTTCTGACCAACAATCTGTTTTTAATGCATACTTTGCTTTAACCTCGCCCGTTCCTTCACATGCTGTACATAAAAACGAACTTTTTGAATAAGGTTTTGAGCCATTTTTTGTATTGTCAGTTAATCCATTCCCATTTTTATCGTAATAAAAACTGAATGGTATATCATTATTGTTACCCACACTTTCTGACCGTTTGCAGAATGCTTTATTTTTCGAATCCACGCTCGTTGATACGCGGTAATCAGAATTTATCCAGGTAATTTTTTCCTTACTTGAATTGCCTTTTGAATCACGGGTTACAATATAGACTCCATCGTAACTATATGTACCTTCTGCATGGTAATCACTCCAAGCCCCATAAGAACTTCCAGTATAGGTGCCATTATCGAATAAAGAATAAACAAATGTAGTTACTTGACCATCTATTGAAATTCGATTTTTCCAAGTGCCAAGAATCGAATAATTCTCGTTTGATGAGGCCGCGGTCCTCTTTTCATTTTTTTCTGAAATTTTTCTTGCATTATCCAAATCCCTTTCAAATTCCTCCGAAACATTCAATTTGGTTTTTGTATCAGAAATTAATTGTCCGCCTTTTGCAGATTCTCCGTTTTCGTTTTTTTCTGAAAGTTTTCTTGTGTTAGTCAAATCCCTTTCAAATTCCTCCGAAACATTAATTTTCGTTTTTTCATCAGAAGATAATTGTTTGACTTTTGAGGGCTCATCGTTACAACTACCAAATACTGCGAGCACGAGAACCACGAAAAAATTAATTATTCTATTCATTTTATTGTTTAATTACTGAGAACTGCGGCAGTGCCGACGTGGTGGCCTTTAGCCTAGCATAGAGGGCATTTCGAACTCTCCTGATTAAAAAAGTCAATCAATGGGTCTTTGTTTGGCTCGGTGCGAAACAATTCCTTAAATCCGAAATCCGTAAAGGGGTAAATATATTTGTCCTGAAAGGCTGTGACTGTTCACTTTAGAGCAAAAATACGGGATGCCGCGTAATTTTCGCGGGTTTTACCCGTTTCCTTAAAACAAACGACAAAGGGTTTGTGAGCATTGTACGTTGCGTGAGCGCCGGGTGAAAACACACCGGCGCAACGCAATTGGAAAACTCAACTCAACCCCAGCGTTCTTTTATTTCAATGTAAAGCCTCTCTTACCAACACTTCGCCCCCGATGATAAACCTCCACTTCATATGCACCCTTGTCGAAATGCTTTCCTTCTGGTGTCCATGTCGCACAAACATTGGTAGTAGATTGATCGTATTGACAAGTAGCAATTAAGGTATATTGAAAATCGGTATCGGTAGATTTATCGCGTCCAATACCTCCCTGATTTCCTTCACTTCCAAGGGTAACTCCTCCATAAAGGATACGAATTTGAAACTTTTCTTCTCCATCTTTAACCAAATTGTTCGGGTTGGCGGTGAAGCAAATTCTGACTTTGTCGGTTGACTTTGCTTTAGTAGATTCTTTCTCTTTTGTCTTTCGATTGGTCAGCATCACCGGTTGCACCTTAATCATTCCTACGGTGAGAAAAGCATTCGCTTCCAATTTCTCTTGGGCTTTTCGCACTTTTGCTTCCGCTGCTGCTTTTTCCTGACTGATAGCGGCGGCGGAAGTCTGCCCCTCGACGTATTTTTGCTGAATCTCTGTGTAAGCGGCTTCAACCTCCTGCTTTTGCCGAACCACTGTACTTACGTTTTCTCTTAGGCCGGACACCTGCTCTTTCAATTTTGCAATTTCAAGCACAAATTCATCTTTTTGTCGGCTCATAGATTCTATTTGCTGCCGTGCCGCTGCGAGATTGCCTCCGGCCTGAATACCAGCTTCAATTTTCGCCCGATTGGCCTCTAATTCCTGTTCCTGTATTTGAATTTTTTGATCCAAGTCCGGCACCAAGATGCGAAGGCTATCCAATTGCGCTTTGGTATATTCGTATTCCCTTTGCAACTCATCGAGGGCCATTTCTTTTTGCGATACAGCATCAGTAAATAAGGCTTCGGTTGCGGGCTTTTTAAACCCAAAATAAACGATGTTGACCAAAATCAATAGGCCAAGCAAGATGGAGATTGCCACAATACTGCGATTGTTAGCAGATGTTGGAGTATTGGGCTGATTGGAGGGCATGCCGGGTGTTGTGGCGTTTTGTACGCTCATGATGGTTGTCTTTTTATTGATGAAAAATATTAGAAAAATTGGGGGCAAATGGGACTATTGCCCCCGTTTGTATTTGCTGTATATGATGGGGCTGTCACCAACCAAATTGGCGTTTTAGCCGTCGGTATTCGTCGCCGAAAACCTCGCGGAGCGACACGCGTGCCAGGTTGCCATAGGCATCGGTCACGTACATCATTACGTTTCCGTAGTAATCAGTTTTAAAGAAAAGGATATCGGGCGCGTAACTCGGATGCGCCGTACGGGTGCCGGCAAATACCACGTCGTAACCCTCCAAGGCTGGTACGCCACTGATCGCCGTGGTTTCCATGCCTTGTTCGATGGTGACGTTGCGGCTACGCTTGCCATCGTAGTATTTTACGCGCATGACACCCGTGCCATCTTCATTGAGCCAGAGCAGGCCGTGGTGTTGGACACCGACGGTGTAATAAATATCATACGCGTGTTGGGCCAAGACCTGGGCGGCTGCGAAAGCCACGATAATGAATGAGATCAGAATTTGCTTTTTCATATCCAAAGAATTGATGTGGTGTAAAACAATATCGTTTCTATGGATAAGAGTCGCAGCCTTGTGTTTCGTTATGTGGGTTTATTAAAAAAACCGGACAATAGAAGGTGTTTTCTACTGCCCGGTTTTGATTGTCTGCAAGAATGGCTACTACTTGGGTTCGTATATCGCCTTCGTATCCCCATACTGCACAAAAGGCGCCCAATAGATAGGGCTTTTGTCGTCCTCAATCAATTCCAATTTGGCCTCGCGCAGGGCCATGTTTTTGGGCTTGCCTTCCATCAGGTGCTTATAGAAAGACACCATGAGGTCTTTGGTGGCTTCATCGTCCACTGACCACAGCGATAGCACGAGGCTCTTTGCGCCGGCGGAAGCAAAAGCCCTGCCCAAGCCAATGACCCCCTCCCCGGAATTGAGCCTGCCCAAGCCTGTTTGGCAGCCGCTGAGCGTGACCAACTCGGCCTGCAAAGGGAGGGCATAGATGTCTTTGGCGAAAAGACGGATGCTGTCAATGGGGTCGGTGGGGTAAGAGAATACTAAATTGGAATAATTTCCGTCCTCCTCATACCCTTTGGCATGACCACCAAAGTGAATAATACGTGCATTTGGATATTCTTTTACAAATGAACTACGCCGCGCTTCTTTGCCATTTTTGGTGATTATCTTCCCTCTTATATTGCCTTTTTCTTGAATTTTTCTTTGGCTAATTCTTTGACCAATAGCACTTATCTCTAGTTGGTTATTTTTAAGCGAATCAAAAGAACCTCTTAAATCTGGAAACGGCTTAATATCCCAATCAAGCGTTACCGGGTTTTTACTTAGATTGGAATACATTGGGCCATAACCAAGAAACTCCGTTTCATATTTTTCAGGAGGCACTCTTTTATTCATAATATCTAAAACTGTGGCTGAAACTGCATAAGAGAAAGTATGTTTTCTGATAGCAAATGGTATTTTCTCATTCAAGGCAATTGAATCAGGATGCTTTGTTAATAATGCTTCAAATGGCAAAAGTGAAAGCGCTCCATCAGGAATAATAATTAATTCTTCCGTTAATAAATTTTCAAATTTGCCTAAAAGATTGTAATATAATCTATAAGCACTTGATTGAAATTGATCCACATTCAAGTTTCCGTCGATTTGAGACAGACTTTCAATAAAAATATTTATATCTTTAAATATTTTCGAATTAGCAAGCATGTAACTCGATAAAAATGTATCTTTTTTGATAATACAAGTTACTAAAATATTATCGGTTAAGAAGTATTCTACAAGCGTTTGATTTGGCTTTAATACTCGTTTTTGCACGTCATTTACTGAAAGTACTTCGTTTGAAAAAAGTTCTTCGTAGTAAAATGGAAACGCTATCTTTATCTGACTGCGGGTATGCCGTAATGTATCGCCAAGTTTAATTATCTGTTTTTGCTGGAATTTTTGCTCACTTCCGCTCGTCTCTGATTCACCTTTTCTTGAATTCACTTTTTCTAACTCACTTATTTGCAACAAAATATTCTCTTCTTGTTCAAGTAATTTTTTCAAAGCAATCATAGATTTATCCCCTCTTTTTGAATTTTTCACTATTTGCTTGAATCGCCCTGCCCTTATGCTATTCTCTTTTTGGCGAAAACCAAGTGCCTTGGCCTTTTCACATAATTCAAATATATTTTTTTTGTCCTTAAATCGGTTATATGTAGTAATGGCTTTTTCAAATATGTCACGATAACTTATATCTCCTGTAAATTGGTCGCCTAGTTCACTTTTGGCATCGGCATTAAAATTTGAAGCCTTATTCCCAATTTCTTCTAAACATTTTATGGAGAGGTCTGCAGACTGTTTGGCCTTTCTTAAATATATTATGGAAAGAGTTGAATCATATTTGGAACAATAGGCCAATTCTGCCAAGAAAGAAAAAAACAAACTTCCAGTCAATCCCCCGCTTCCGCCGTGAGAACTGATAAGTTCTGGGTTCCCAATAAGACTATCAACTTTATCTAATTGAAAGAATTCAATAAAAAAATTAATGTCACTTGTATCTACATCTCTTCCAATCAAAAACTGGTCTTTAATCAAAAAAAGTATGACTGATTCTACATCGTCAATTGACCTTAAATCCTCGAGATTAAAGAGCAAATCCTCGGCCTTATTATAATAAAAAAATAAACTATCAATATTTTTTATATCAGTACGGAAAATATCTCCTATCTTTTCGTATACTCCCATTAATTCAATTTTATCCTCCACGTATTTGGGATTTAATTTTAATGCATATTTATAAAAAATTAACGCTGAATCCGGCTTGCTTTTTTTTAACAAACAGTTCCCTAATTTCACATAGTCGAAAGAAGTCAAATTATGTTTTTTCTGCAATAAATTTTGTATTTGCCCATAATAATTAATTCTTTTTTTCTTTTCGTAAGGTTTCAAATCCCCAATTAGTGCTTCCAAATATTTAATTTCGAGTGAAGATGATTTTTTATTATACGACGAAATTTTAGCATCTATCTCAGTGGTAAGGCTATAATAATATTCGGATTTTACAAAATTCCCAGTAGCCATAAAACGTTCCGCTATTTTCCGATAATGGCCTTGAACGTCCTTAATTGGTGCGTATCTTTCTACATAAGGCGTAAAAGCCTCTAATCTTTGCACTATTGAGTCGACAGACATTCCGGTACAAATCAAAAAAAATTCTTCATTTTTATATATTTGAAATTTTTTCTGTTTGTCATTTGGGTGGGAATACAATTTGTCTAATTTTTTTAATTGTTCATTATAAATTAAAAATGAATCTATCAATAATCTATTCTTATAATAAGTACATAATTGTTCGGAAAAATAGAACTTGCCTCCTATTGTCCCACTTGCTTCACTCTTTTCAGTAAAATATCTTCCCTTAATTGCATTAAGTTCGGAATTGAAACTTGGGAGCGAATCGTTTGCGAGGCATTTCTCCAAATCATTTATCAAAAAATCCATTGTAGTCATCTTTGGTTGGGTAGGGGGTGGCAAGATATTTCCCATTTGCCGTAAACGCGTAGAATAAGAATTCGCAATTTCGATATTGCCCAATAGACCGTTCATCCGTAAGCCTACCACCAACCCCATCTTGTACCTGCCACTTTGCTGCCTGATCTTTGTGCAAAAATACACAAAATGAATAAAAGGCGCACCGCATCGGAGAAAAAGGCGATCATATCCTTATTTTCCAAA
>Ga0163148_10000240_pt1:45000-73657 | contig 73657 bp, 50 predicted proteins | sample OliLakLV19MP7P2_FD_148606 | JGI IMG/M metagenome (GOLD analysis project Ga0163148, IMG submission 148606) | Freshwater microbial mat bacterial communities from Lake Vanda, McMurdo Dry Valleys, Antarctica- Oligotrophic Lake LV.19.MP7.P2 | ecosystem: Environmental > Aquatic >... | reverse complement strand
GATGTGGCCGCGCCCAACCTCGAGCAGCGAACCGACAATCATTCGAACCATGCCTCTTAAAAAACGGTCAGCGGCAATGCGAAACACCCAGGCATCGCTGCAGCCACGCACCGGGTAATCGGTTATAACCGGTTGCCATTCCGCCTGATCCACCCGGCACAGCGACGTTTTGGCACCGGAGCCGGTCTTTTGAAAGCCTGGGAAGTCCATGTGCTGCAGCAACTCCGCTGCCGCTTGGTTCATCCGGTCAAAATCGAGCTTAAAGTATGGATAGCAGGTAGACAGCCCCTTGCGGAAAGGGTCGTGGCGCAGGTGCAGGTAGTAATCGTATGCGCGCTGGGTGGCATCGAAACGGGCGTGGGCTTTTTCGGCCACGGCATGAATGCGGTGCACCACGATGTCCGGCGCCACCAGGCCATTCAGGTGCGGGAGCGCGGTTGCCGGAAGGCCGTCAGGCGCATCAAAATGGGCGAAATACTGCGCGGCGTGCACGCCAGTATCCGTGCGTCCGCACCCGATAATGGCAGTTGGGGTCTTGAGGACCGTGCCCAGGGCCTTTTCGAGCGTTTCCTGCACACTTATAGCATTGTGCTGCCGCTGCCAGCCGTGAAATTGGGTTCCCCGGTAGGCCAGTTCCAGAAAAAAGCGCGCCGGCATAGGCGCAAAATTGCGGTTTTTAGCGATGCCCTCATGCAGGAAGGGAAGGGGTTGATTGGTATTTTTGCACCTCGCTGCCGCTGAGTCCGTTTGTTGCAAAACCGACGCTGAAGGGGCTCCTGCGTGTTTTTACTTGATTTTTGTCTTGGCCAAACCTATTGCACCATGATTCAACGCATACAAACAGTTTACCTGATTCTTGCAGCTTTGGTAGCGCTGCTCTGTATGTTTTTGCCCTTAGGTTTTTTGCCTGTTGAGGCCACGCGCGATGCTGTTTTGGCCAGGGAAAACCTTGAGCTTCTGGCCATAGGTTTGGTTATGGTTAGCCTGCCTCTGGCGGCAGTTTTCTTTTATGCCAAGCGAGCTGTTCAAATGCGGATGGTCTTTGCAGGACTACTAGCCGTAATGGCCTTCGCAGGCCTGGTTTTGGTGGAATTGGCTCGTTCCTTGAACGATGTTACCTGGACCGTCGGCTCCTTTTTGCCTGTCTTCTATGCGCTGGTCTTAGCGCTAGCCATTCGCGGAATTCGCCACGATGACCACTTGGTTCGCAGCATGGACAGGCTTCGATAAACTGCGCGCTCATTTCTGGGCTGTTTCTCAATGTAATGTTGTTATTGTGTCGTTGGGACACTTAGTCCGGGCATGGGTTTTTTGACTACCTCTGCAACCATAACCACTTGAATTTCATAGGGTTACCTCGCTTATTTCAGCGGGGAAACCATATGCACATTTGTTGACAACTCATTGATTGTTAACGATTTGTTCACATTGGAATCGATACAAGGAGCCCTTATACTCCGTAATTTCGCTACTGGACTAGTCTGCCCGGAATTTTTTTTGAATGTTGAAAAAATTCCTGACCACGCAACTGCACTCCCATGAAAATTTTTACTATAGCGCTCCGATCGCTCTCTGGATCCTCTGCTTTGCTTATGCTGCTGCTTTTGCTCGGAGCGAGCAAGGGGGGGTGGGGGCAGATTTTGACTTTTGACTTCAATGGACTTGCAGGAAGTGAGGCTAATGCTTTATCTAATTTTAACAATGTTAATTTAACTTCCTCAACCATTACAAGGGGTGCGGGTCTGTCCGCACCGGCAAATGCAGATCGTTTTAATGCAACTTCATGGGCGCTTACATCGATTGCCAACGCTGTAAGCGGTAATGATTATATGGAGTTCACTATTACTCCAAATGCAGGTTATCAGTTTAGCGTGAGTTCAATTATAGTTATTTGGCAAAGATCAGCAACAGGAAATACTGAAATTGCTTTAAGAAATTCATTGGACAGTTATGCTGCGAATCTAGATGCCGCCAAGAGCATAACAGATAATACAAGCAGCCAAACGATAACATTTACTTTTGCCCAGGCCAACAGCAGTTCTGCAGTCACATATAGAATTTATGGTTACGCTGAAGCGACAACAGGGTCAGGAGGACCTGAAGGCACAGGCAATGATATCATCGTTAATGGTGTGGTTAGTACTACTTCACCCGCCCCTGAAGCCAACGTCCAAGGCAATAGCGTAACGATCGCAGATGGCGATGCAACGCCAACAACCGCAGACCATACCGATTTTGGGTCAGTAGCGGTGGCATCAGGAACGATAACCCGGACCTTTACGATCCAGAATCTTGGCACCAGCGATCTGTCCCTGACAGACGTCAGCCCTTATGTGGTCATAGGAGGTACCCATGCGGCTGATTTTACGTTGACCGTTAATCCATCCACGCCGATATCGGCTAGTTCCAGCACAACATTCAACATCACGTTTGATCCCAACGCAGCAGGAATCCGTAATGCTGCGTTGAGCATCGCTAACAACGATTCGGATGAGAATCCCTACAACTTCTCCATCCAAGGCACAGGATTGCCCTGTTCTGCGCCTGGTACGCAGGCGACCAACGTGACATTCTCTTCTGTTGGCACAGTGAGCATGAACGTTAACTGGACCAACGGCGATGGTGCTGGCCGAGTGGTGATCATGAATACGGTCAACACCTTTACAGCGCCAACCGACGGCTCCAACCCAACGGCTAACACGGTCTATAGCGGATCAGGACAACAGGTAGTCTTCAATGGCAGCGGCAGCGGGTCTATTTCCATTACAGGTTTAACCAGTGGCCAACGCTATTGGTTTATGGTTTTTGAATATTGCAGCCCGGACCGTGTTTACCGCACAAACACATCAACCAACAACCCTTTGAGCCAATTCACGATTGGCTTAACTACATCGGCTATTTCTGGTTCACCCTTTTGTGTAGGAAGTGGCTCAACGGCCGCGGTCACTGTGCCCTTTACCCTGACTGGTCCTGATTTTACTGCCGGCAACGTCTTCACGGCCCAGCTATCCGATGCTTCAGGATCGTTTGCTGCCCCCACCAACATTGGTACACTGACGGGCACTACTGCTGGAAGCATATCCGCAACAATTCCCGGAACGATTACTGCCGGTGCGGGTTACCGCATCCGGGTTGTTGGTAATAATCCTGCAGCAAACGGCGCTCAAAACACAGTTAATCTTACTGTTCAGAGTTTCGCCGCCCCTACCGTGCCTGATCCGTCCTGTGGCAACTCCGATGCATCGCTTAGCTGGACGAATCCCGTGTGTTTTGACGAAATGATGGTGGTTGTTAGCGAAACCACCTTCAGTAGTTTATTGCCTACCGGAGGCGGCGGTGCCTACACGGCCAATGCAACGTTCGGTTCCGGAACAGCTTTTGATGGCGGCTTCGTTGCTTACAAAGGCACCGCAACGAGCTCCGGAACCATAACAAATCTTACCAATGGTCTGACATACACTTTTAAAGTGTTCAGTCGCCGGGGAAGCGCCTGGTTGGCCAGCACAACAGTGTCCTGCTCACCCGAAGATTTCACCATCGTAAGTTTTGACGTGGCTGGGAATTGGAGTTCATCGTCTGGTAGTTATATTTCGCGCACCTATGTCTCCGACAACTGGACGTTCTTGGGCAATCCATCCATTAGGAACACAACGACTAATCAAGACGGTTTTCCCGGTGCCATAGGTACCTATGCTTGGAGGATGCAAGATGTTTCCACAGCTGCGTTGACTGCCACCTACAACGTTGCCGGAACCATCAGTGAATTTGGATTTGATATCCGCAGATGGAACAACTCCCCTTCGCCCGCCTATGTTTTGGAGTACAGCACCAACGGAGGAACTGGGTGGAACAGCACCGGTATAACCATCGACAATACTTCTTTAGGCGGCAGTTCTGACTGGACAACCTTCACCTATGTAGTTCCCAGTCCGGCCAACCTTGCAGCAAACCAGTTCGTCATTCGTCTTCGCGCTACAGGAACGACGGAGCGAATCATGATTGATAATTTTCGAGTTGCAAGCAATCCACCGATTACCACTGATCCTGTTACAGGCTCACCGTTCTGCATGGATGGAGTTAGTGGTGAGGCTATTTCGGTTGGATTCGAAGCCAGCGGTACATACCTCGGCGCCAATGTTTTCACGGCTCAGCTATCTAACGCCTCTGGAAGTTTTGCCTCGCCAACAAGTATTGGAACTTTATCGCTTTCTGGAACAGATGTAAGCGGGAGCATTACCGCAACACTTCCGGCGGGAACCCCAACGGGAGGCGACTATAGAATCAGGGTGGTTTCCAACCTTCCCACATCGAACGGCCTGAACAATGGTACCGATATTGTGATTGAGCAGGCTCCTGCCAATGTTACCGGATTCACTTCAACCGTTGGAACTGGTTCGGTGAACTTGAATTGGATCAATCCGGTTTGCTTGGACGAAGTCCTGATTGTTATGTGCACCTCTTCTTCCTTTACCACTACTCCGAGTGGAGATGGTAGTTCCTACCTGGCAGGTACTTGTGGGAATGGTACCCTTTTCGATTGTGGCGAAGTTGTGTACAAGGGAAGCGGAAGCTCGGTTACCATAACGGGACTTTCCGATGCTACGACCTATTACTTCAAGGCATTCACGCGATTCGGAACTGCGTGGAGCAATGGCACCTTAGCCAACCCTTCTTCTACTGATTTTGTCTTGTCTCCTGGCGATCTAATGGTCATCGGGGTCAATGCAAACAACTATGACAACTCTTTACCCTGTGGAACAGAGACAGAAGATCTCATTAGTTTTGTGGCCTTTAGAGACATCCCGGCAGGGGCTTCATTTGACCTGACCGATAATGGTTGGGAGCGTTCTAATGCCGGATTGTTCGGCGATACAGAAGGAGCGATTCGATTAACCAGGACAGCATCAACCATCCCCGCCGGAGCCGTTTTTACCATCAGTTGCATCTCGGGTACATCTGATTATAGCGGAGTATCTGTGGGCGGGGTTGCCGATAACAATTGGACATTTGTCGATTTAGGTGCAGCGAATTCTTTCAACTTGAATGAAAACGGGGACCAATTCTTTGTCATGCAAGGAGGAACGTGGTCCGATCCAGCGGGCACGCAGAATGCCAGCTACAGCGGGAGAATTATTTATGGCTTCAACAGTCGGACCACTTGGGTTGCTAATGGCACAACGCAGCAATCCAACTTGCATCCTTCTGTAACCTGCATCAGCCAGGAGCCTTCCGGATCCACCTCTGATTACTTTGCTTACACGGGGTTGCTGACCACGGCCAGCCAGCCGGAATGGATCGCTCGCTTGCAGAACACAAGCAATTGGACCGCATATGCTGAATGTGAAGCTTATAATGATAACAATGTTATTCCGGCAACCATCACCATCAACAACTCAGCGGTGAATGCCACCTGGGAGGGTGATGTAAACAACAACTGGTTTAACTGTCAAAACTGGAATCAGAACATTGTGCCGACGGCTAACGTGAACGTGACCATTCCCTCCGGTACGCCTAACGTTGCGGTCATTTCGTCTGCAGCGGCTTTTGCTAGCGATTTCAATGGCATCGCCTACGCTGCCGGGCTCACGTTGAGCGGAGGCACGCTGCGGCTGGAAGGCAACCGTGACAATCGGTTGGACGTGAACCGGAACTTGGTCATCAACAGTGGCTCGTTGGACATGAACGATGGTGTGGCCAACACACCCGATGGTACTTTGCGTTTGGTTGGCAACTGGACCAACAACAGCGGAACGGCAGCATTTGACGAAGGCGAAGGACTTGTAACCTTTATCGGTTCAGCCGCACAAACTATTACTACGTCGGGCTCAGAAGAAACCTTCCACGACGTGTCGATTGACAAGCTCTACCAGGATAGCCTTATCCTGGCCGATGACGTCCAAATTGGAGCCCGCTTCAGCCCTTCCGGCCCCTATGGCTCGCTTGAATTCCTGTGCGGGGGCACGGTGCTTACCGGCAGCAATGAGTTGTACTTGCTCAACCCCGATCCAACGGCAGCTATTGTGGGTTATGAAGCGGTGAATACCGTAGACGGCGTTTACGACAACGACCGCTATGTCAATGGCATACTGGCGCGCGAGGTCAGCGCCAATGGAACGTATGTGTTCCCGGTTGGCGATGCAGTTGAAGCGTACAACCCGGTGACGCTGGTTAAAACCGGCGGTGCAACTGGCAAAGTGAGCGCACAATTTCTTTCCGGGGCCATTGGGGGCATTGCGGTAGATGAAATTTTGCCCGATGGGACCTGCTCTGCGTCTGGCATCGTTAACTCGGTCTCCTACAGCCAAATGGCGGGCGAAGGGTGGTGGAGCTTTAGCGGCCCTGCTGTTGAATACGACATTTACCTGCACCACAACGCAGACAATGCAATTGTCTACCCCTCAGCAACAAGCGAATACCGGTCGTTGAAAGCTCCTGGCGGTAGCGGCGGTTGCACCAGCCTCGCCCTTCCTTGTTACAGCGGTTGGACCGATAACGCGCTGCTCGGCGATGTGTGCAGCGTAGGGGCATGGTTCAATATTCCTGGGTTGGGCTACACCGGTTTTTCAGACTTTGCGCCAGGAGGCGGTTTAACGCCGCTTCCGGTGGAATGGGTTTCGTTTGATGCGCAAAATGCCGGCGCACAGGTGCAAGTATCCTGGACAACCGCCACTGAAATCAACAGCGACTACTTTACGGTGGAGCGCAGCGCGGACGGATTGAACTTTCAGAAACTTTTGAAAATTCAGGCCGCTGGAAACAGCTTAGGTCTTCGCCAATACCAAGCGTTGGATGATCAGCCACTGATTGGCATCTCTTACTACCGCCTGCGCCAGGCAGACTTAGATGGCTCGGAATCGTTGACACCGATTGTTGCGGTGCAGCGGGGGCAGACCGCCAGCAGCACCGCTGCCGTCTGGCCAAACCCAACCAGCGGCTTGCTGCAATGGTCAGGCAATGTATCGCGTAATGGCGTGTACACAGTGAGTGTGATGAACCTCACCGGCGTAGAAGTGTTGCGCCAAACGCTTGATTTAGAGGCTGGTGTACAAAGCTTTGGGCTTGACATCAGCGCGTTTCCGCAGGGCAGCTACCTGCTTCGTGTACAAGGGGCCGATGAGGTACGGACCAGCCGGGTGGTGAAACAGTAGCCCTTCGAACTAAATGAAAGGGGACCATTTCAGGGTAGAAGGCAACGTTGCTTTACTCATGCTTTGCTGGCAGCAGCAGCTGAATGGTCCACTAAACAATGATGCAAAACCAGCACTTTTCCATAAAGTGCCCGTGTGAACCTTTATTTTTGCCCATTCACCCGGAATTGCGGGTGAACCCAAACCTCCTGAAGCCATGCGTTTTAATGTACTCCTGCTCGTTGCCCTGTTCGCTGTTGCGAGCGCGGTTTCGGCACAGACTCCCATCACGATTGCGGCCGCCCGCGTCTTGCCGATCGGTACCAACGTGACCGTGAAAGGCATCGTGACCAACGACGAAGAATTGGGTGTGATCCGCTACATCCAGGACAACACGGCCGGCATTGGCGTGTACGATTTTAGCGCGGCGAGCGGCATTGCCATCGGCGACTCCATCCTGGTCAGCGGACCGCTCTTGTCGTTCAACAATCTGTTGGAGATTAGCCCGACGACGTCGTTGACCATTTTGAACAGTGGCAACCCGCTGCCCGCGCCAATCACGCTGACTACAGTGAGCGGCTTCGCGGAAGCGTATGAAAGCCGTTTAGTTCGAATTCCTTTGGCCACGTTTACGAGTTCGGGTGCGTTTAGCGCCAGTTCGGCCAACTACAACATTACCGATGCAGCCGGTACCGGGCTGGTGCGTGTTAACGGCACCACAGATATCGCGGGCTCAGCCATTCCCACCGACCCGGTGGACATCATTGGCATCATGTCGCAGTTTAGCTCATCGTCGCCAACTATGGGGTACCAGCTGCTGCCGCGTTTTCTGACGGACCTCGTTCCCCCGGGAAACCCGCCGATCATCAGTGCCGGACCTTTCCAAAGCAACCTGGCCAAGACCAGTTTCACGGTCACCTTTGAGACCTTGACAGACGGCAACACCATCCTTTATTACGGAGCCACACCGGGTCTGGGCCTTGTCGCGAGCAATGCGACGTTGACCACTACGCACAGCCAAGGCCTGACGGGCCTGACCCCGGGCACCCTGTATTTTGTGCAAGCCGCCAGCGTGAGCACCACCAACGACACGTCTTTTAGCAACGTCGTAACCATGGCCACGGTGTCCAACAGCTCGGGTGACATCCGCGTGTGGTTCAACAACCCCGTGGACAATTCTGTTGCTGCGGGCGTTAACGCCACTTTCCTCAACCAGACCTTTGACGACTCCATCATTGCCGTTATTGACGCTGCCGAGCAAACGCTGGACATTGCCATTTACAACCTGGACAACGACAACGGCGTGGTGGACGCCATCAATGCTGCGTATGACCGGGGCGTCGTAGTGCGGCTTGTGGCCGACAACGGCGTAAACAGCAGCGCCTATTCCATCATTGACATCGGATTTACGAATAAGAAAACGTCGCCTACGGGCACGGCGCCATCCGGTGGTTTCTACGGGTTGATGCACAACAAATTCATTGTGGTGGATGCCAACCATACCGACCCGAGCAAGCCCATGGTGCTGGCCGGTTCCACCAACTGGACGGACAACCAATTGTTGGTTGACCCCAACAACATCATCGTGGTTCAGGACCAAAGCCTGGCCCGCGCATACCGCCTGGAGTTTGAAGAAATGTTTGGCGGCAAGTGGGGTCCGGAGAAGCAGGCCAACACGCCCACGCGGTTTATCATTGATGGAAAAGAAGTGGAATTGTTCTTCAGCGGCTCAGACGGTGCCGAAAACCGCATCATCCAAGAGCTGGAAACGACGGATAACGATGTGCACATGGCCATCTTCAACTGGACGCGCTTTAACCTGAGCTATGCAGTGGAAGATGCAGTTGCAGGGGGGGCGTACGGTGCTGCCATCATCGAAGACATTGACACCACCGCCGTACAATGGACGGTGCTGCGTTCGGCCTTGGGTCCGAACCTCATTTTCGAGAACCAACCGAACCTCTTCCACCATAAGTATGCCTTGGTGGACGCTCAGTGCCCTGCCAAAGATCCGATGGTGATTACCGGCTCGGGCAATTGGACCACCAACGGCACCTCGCGCAGCGACGAAAACTTTCTGGTGATTCACGACGATACCATTGCCAATCTTTACTACCAGGAATTCCTGCAGCGCTTTAAAGACAATGGCGGCGTAAACTTTGCTACGGTTCCCGAAGATTGCAAACTGGCTGAGCCTATTGGCATCAACGGCGTTTCCATCGAAGGGCTTAACCTGTGGCCCAACCCGACTACCGGCGCAGTGACACTTTCGCTGCCAGTTGGATTGCGCGGCGACGTGACCATCACGGTCATGGACCTAAGCGGCCGCATGGTGCACAACAGTGTTCGCGCCGCCAACGGCACTGCGATATCGCTTGATTTGAGCGATGCTCCCGCAGGGCTTTACCTGGTCCGCGCCGAATCAGCCACGCGAATCTTCAGCGGTCGGGTGGCGTTGAACCGCTAAGCTCTAAGCAAGCCGCGGGCTGCAATCGAGTAGCGAAGAGATTTTTCTCGTATACTAAGCATGTATTTTCGAAAGCCGGTTCCATCCAGGAACCGGCTTTTGTTTTTTTTGCTCCTATTTTCGGATCGACACATGCATCACCTTTTAACCAATCCGGCAACCGGGATGCTGCTCCTGAGCCTGGCCGCGCTGCTGCTGCTGGTCGCTGGCGTGTTGGCGTTTCGCGGACGGACGCTACCGGCATTGCTGGCTCTGATCGGGCTGGGTTTTTGCCTGCGGTTGCATACGGTGGCGGCTGAGCCTTACCTGCAGCCCTGGGATGAGCGGTATCACGCATTGGTAGCCCGCAACATGGTTGAGCAGCCAATGGTGCCGATGCTTTACGCGGATCCGGCAATGCCTTACGACTACCGCGACTGGACCGCCAACCGATACTGGCTGCACAAGCCGCCGCTCGCGCTCTGGACCATAGCAAAATCTATGCAGCTGTTTGGGGCCAATCTGTTTGCCCTCCGGTTGCCCTCGCTGTTGTTGTCCACTGGACTCATCGCAGTGATGTTCGGTTTTGGACGTTGGTTGGTGTCGACGCACGTCGGATTGTGGGCAGCGTTTCTCGTTTCCATATCAGGAGTTATGGTGGAGTTGCCCGCTGGTCGCATCGCCACCGATCACGTGGACATGGCGTTCATATTTTTTATTACGTTGGCAGGCTGGGCAGGCCTTGCTTTTGCACGTAACAGCACTTGGCGCAGCGCCGGCCTATTTGCCCTGACCTTGATCCTAGCCGTTTACGCCAAGTGGTTCACGGCGTTGTTTCTCTTACCGGTTGCTGCTACCGCCGTACTTTTTCATCGGGCGAAGGGCGTTCGTCTTCCCGCACTGCAACTCGTTGTTACCAGCGTCGCAGTACTCGCCGCAGCCTGGGTTTGGCAGCAGTACACCCAGCAGCGATTTCCCCTAGAGGCTGCTTGGGAATCGTCGTACAACCTGCGCCATTTAATAGAGCCACTGGAGGGGCATCGTCATGAATGGCATTATCACATTAGCCGCATGGGCCAAATGTTCGGTTGGCTGTGTTTTCCGGCATTGATTTGGTTGATGGTTCGGTCTTGGGATAAGGTTTCCTCTGGACGGGCTTCCGTGGCACGCGTTGCCTTGCATGGTGGGCATTCCGACGATGCATCATCCCCTCTTTGGATCCGCGCGGGTTTAACAGCTTGGTGGTTGTTGCCGCTGCTGGTTTTTACGATTGCTGCCACCAAAATGAGGCTTTACATCTTGCCGGTTGCGCCAGTCTGTTGGCTTGCCATCGCCGTGTTGCTGGACGATCTCTGGCGGGGCAGGGGAATACTGCTGCGCATCCGTGCAGCCTGGGTTCGCCGAACGCTAACGTTGGTGGTCGTGTGCTGGGCTTTGCTGGACCTGGATCATGAAGTGCGGTTGTTCAAGAAAACGTATGGTCAGCCACCAGCCTGGATGGTCGAAATAGACCTTGTCTCGAAGCACCTGGCCCATTCCCCCGGAGTGCGGCCTGTGGTATTCAACGCACGGCAGCCGATTGAGTTGATGTTCCACACCGGTGCCACGGCTTATGCCCGGGTGCCCCAGGACAGTGCCTGGAATGCGTTGGAGCCCGGTCGAACTCACCTTGTGCTGAATCATCCTGGTGAAAACCTGCATGGATGGCCTCAGTTGCGTGGCGTGACGGTGTTGGATGTGCCGTGATCCCCCTCACCCCCGATCCAAACTTCGGTACTGAACCGCTTCGGCCAAGTGCTCTGCGCGGATAGTTGAACTGCTGTCCAGATCGGCGATGGTCCGGGATACTTTGAGGATGCGTTCGTAGCCGCGAGCGCTGAGCTGCAGGCGTTTCATGGCGGCCTGCAATAAAGCGCTGCCCGGTGCATCCAGGCGGCACACCCGACGCAAAAGCGACAGGGGCATGCGGGCGTTGTGGTGGATGCCGGGATGGTTGGCGAAGCGCTCTTTTTGCAGCACGCGGGCGGCCAAGACCCGCTGGCGAATGGCCCGGCTGCACTCCGAGTGCGCCCCGGCACTTTCTTGCGAGAGCTCGGAAACCGGAACCGGATGCACGTCCACGTGCAAGTCAAAGCGATCCATGAGTGGCCCGGAGATCCGGCCCCGGTAGCGCTGAATGGCTGCGGGAGGACAGATGCAGGTTTTGTCGGGATGGGTGGCATAGCCGCAGGGGCAGGGGTTCATGGAACCAATCAGCATGAACGCCGCCGGGTATTCCACGGCGTAGCGGGCCCGGGCAATGGCAATGCGGCCTTCCTCCACGGGCTGGCGCAGGACTTCGAGCACGGAGCGACGGAATTCAGGCATTTCGTCCAGGTAAAGGACCCCGCGGTGGGCCAGTGTGGCTTCGCCGGGGGAGGGGGGACTGCCGCCACCCACAAGGGCCACGTCGCTGCACGTGTGGTGCGGCGCGCGAAAGGGCCGCGTAGCCAAAAGCCCGCCGCCGGGGGGCAACAATCCGGCCACTGAGTAAATGCGCGTGGTTTCCAGGGCCTCTTCCAGCGTTGGCGGGGGAAGGATTCCCGGCAACCGGCGAGCGAGCATCGTTTTGCCGGCTCCTGGCGGGCCTACCAGCAGGCAGTTGTGCCCACCTGCTGCGGCAATTTCCAGCGCGCGTTTGGCCACTACCTGCCCGCGGACTTCAGAAAAGTCAGGCAAGGAGGAATGGTTGGCACCCGCGCCAGCGCCACCACCCTGATCTGGCTCAACCCCAATTGCTTCATCCAGAAACACTGGTTCCGACGCCGGCTCCAGGCTCCGTTCTCCGCGCAGGTGCGCTACCACATCGCTCAGGTTGGCCGCTCCATAAACCGCCAGGCCACGTGCCAGAGAGGCCTCCCGGGCATTAGCCAGGGGCACCACAAGGCCGCTGCACCCGATTTCGCGGGCCAGGAGCGCTGCGGATAGACAACCGGGAACGGGCCGCAGGGAACCGTCCAGGGCCAATTCGCCCAGAAAAAGAATGCCCTGAACCGCCGCCTCCGGCACTTGTCCCGAAGCGGCCAGAATACCCACCGCCATGGGCAAGTCAAAACCCGACCCCTGCTTGCGTTTGTCAGCAGGAGCCAGGTTGATGATGATGCGCTGCCTGGGCATGGTCAGCCCCAGCGCGCGGATAGCAGTTTCCATGCGCTTCCAGCTTTCGCGAACCGCGTTGTCGGGCAACCCGACCATATAGTATTGACCGCCCTTGCCCACGTCCACTTCAATGCGGATGAGGTAGGCGTCAACGCCATTGAGGGCGGCACTTTGCAGGTGAACGAGCATGGGGCAAGTTTCGTCTTGCTGGCTCGCGTTGTGAAAACTTGCGTTGAATTTGAATGAGGTTGTGGATAAAAAAGTGGGAAGGTTAGTGTGGCTGCAAAGCCAGATCGTTTAGCGTGACCTTATGGTGGGGGTCGTGATGGTGGGGGTCGTGATGGCGGCAACGGAACAGATCCTGACCTTGCAGGATTGCATAGGCAGTTGGCCTACGACGCCATTGGGCAATTGATCAGCGACGACACAGAAGAAATTTCCGCCATTACCTGGACGCCTTCCGGAAAAGTAGAATCCATCGAAAGAGTGACCAGCCCTGAATTGGCCGACCTGCACTTCCGCTACGAAGCGCTGTGCAACCGCATCCACAAGATTTTCAACGAAGAAGGCGGCTCGCTCCTTACCAGGCAAGAATCGATGTATATTCGAGATGCTCAAGGCAACGTCATGGCCACCTACCGGATCAGCTACACGAGTAACGCCGCCACAAATACGGAGAACGTCGCCCTCGACCTGGCCGAACAGCACCTCTACGGCAGCAGCCGTCTTGGCCTGCAGAATCGCGGCATCTTGGTAGCCTCGGGCGAAGCGCCCACTTCCCCCGGGCTAGCCCTCATCACGTATTCTGACGGTGAGGCAGAATCTTTGGGTGCGACAAATGAGTATGTGCGCACCTTAGGAGAAAAGTACTACGAGCTGTCCAACCACCTGGGCAATGTGCTTTCGGTCATCAGCGACCAGAAGATTGCCCGGGAGGACGGCACGACCAGCAAGATGGACTACTACGATCCGGATGTGGTGAGCATGACGGATTATTATCCGTTTGGAATGGTAATGCCAGCGAGATCAGCCGTTGCGGATTATAGGGATGGCTATCAAACCCGACAACCTGGTGATTAAAATTGGGGAATTCAACGCAGCGAAGGGCCTTTCGCGCAAAACGCCATCGCTGAAAGAAGTTGAAAAGTGGGTTGCTGAAGCCAAGGAGTTCCCCAGAATACTGGAGCACTAATTCCACCTTAACTAAAAACTACTGCCATGGACAAGGCCAAAGAGACCGTGATTGCAATCCTGCTCAAGAACACAAGGAGTTTGCCAGAGCAGACGATGTGGAAGTAGCCCCAAAGAATTCATACGTTAGCCTTCGCCGCAAAAAACAGTTTGCCACCCTAAACCCCGCAACAAAAACGCGTTTTGAAATCGGCATCAATTTTAAAGGTCAGGAACCCAGCGGAAACCTGGAGGCGGATAAACCTCATGCCATGTGCTCGCACAAAATCAATGTCGTGAGCCTCCAGGATATTGATGCAGAAGTATGGCAATGGCTCAAAACGGCCTATGAGCACGCGGGCTGAAATAGCCCGCTACCCTTACCGCAGCATCCTGCTCTGTGCCGACAGACGGATGGCTTTAGGCAAGTCGGGTACAGAGATGCTGGCCTCAAAAGGAATACTGAGCACCAGGTTGCAGGGAAACCTTGGGGTGGAACTGGCAACATAATCTCCTTGCGTTTTCAACATTCGGCTCAAAAGTTGCCATCGGTTGCAAGCAGGACCCCAATGAGCGTACCTTTAACCTACAGCTTCTTTCGCATCCATGAATTTACCGGCCTGCATGGAGGTCAACCAGAAGAGCACTTGCAAGAAATATTATATTTTTAGTATACATAATTATCATGACTAATCAAGAGGTTCGCTGGGTACAACGATTCAATAATTACAAGAAAGCATTTCTAAAGTTTGAAAAAGCCATTTTGAAAATCACAGAGGAATACACCATAAGAGCAGATGGTACTATTCACGATGATGAGTTTCTGGATGATATCATCAAAGAAGGTCTCATTCAGCGCTTTGAATACACACATGAGTTAGCGTGGAATGTGCTGAAAGATTTTTTTGAACACGCAGGAAACCCCAATATTTTTGGCTCAAAAGACGCTACGAGAGAAGCCTTTGAGGCCGGATTAATTCTAAATGGCGAAGTGTGGATGGACATGATTAAAAGCCGCAACAAAACTTCGCACACATACAATGAAGCAACAGCGGATGAAATATTTTTAAAAATTATGAATCAATACTATAAGGAGTTCTTTTCCTTCAAGGAAAAAATGGATGGACTACAAGTTAAATAAGGGCAAATGTGCTGAAGATGTACGGTCTTGCTCCAAATATTATCCAATTCATACAAGGTGTATTTCAGAAATATCCCGAAGTAAAAAAAGCTATTCTTTATGGATCGCGCGCTAAAGGGAATTACAGAACTGGATCTGATATTGACTTAACCTTAGAAGGTGACGATCTAAACCTTACCATTCTTCAAAAGATAGAGAACGACATAGATGATCTTCTCCTGCCATACAGAATTGATCTATCTATATTAAATCACATCAGCAACCCAGATATCCTGGCACATATTCAAAGATTTGGAAAAGAATTTTACCCCGTAGACTCCATTATTATAAATAAATAAAGATTTATTATATCTTAATGCAACTCCGTCGCCAACTGTTTCAATTTTGGAAACGGTTCAAAATCAGAATGGGTGATCAATAGGAGCAAATTTTAATTTTTATAGTCACTCTGTTGAACTACAATTTCACGCGTTGAATAGTTCCTATCTTGTAAAGGTGCGAGAGCGTCGCAGCTTTTGACTTGATCCCGTGCTGCCGTTTAACTGAGGTTAAGGATATGTAGGGAAAGGCTTTTACGAGCAACATACCAACTGCCAATGTTGACTTGTTCGCAACCTAACTCCTACCCATACCGCAGCACCTTGCCCTGCTCCAGCAAGCCGATGGCTTCAGGCCAGTCGGGTAGCCAGGTGCCCTCGTAGGTATGCAGCCTTATCTCCATCGCTAAACTCGCGCTGCCCTTCATGGCCTCCCTGTGCGCCGGGCTGCGTACAAAGTCCGCCATTTCCTGTTCGCTGTTCCACAGCGTCATGGTGTAATGCGTGGTCCAGATTCCCCTTTTCCGAAACGCTTTGCAGGGGGTGGTTTGCAACTGCTGCCCAACACGCATGGCCCGCAGCGAGAAGAGGAAAAACGAGAAAGGGCCCTTCAACTTTATCGAGGTTAAAGAAATGATCATGGGTATTTAAGTTTTGCCGTGCGGAATCAAGTTGATAACATCTGCATTTCTTTGAATAGTATCAAAGTTCCATTAGGCACTATGGTGTAGAATCGCCTTGACAAGAATTTCCCTGTAAAACCGAACCAAGTCGACTATTTATCTCATGAAAAGGCTATTTTATCCTATTCAAGAGATAAAATGCAGTATCGTGACTTTTCGTCGGTTTTTTGAAAATCAACCATGCTTTACTGCACGCCATGTTGCCCTTCGTTTTCAAGGTTTTCATTCCAGACAATTGCGATACTGGCAGAGCAAGGGCTTGATTCAATTGTTGCGCCGACCCTACTACCGCCATTCAGCCCGACCGTGGACACTCCTGGAACGATGGGATGTGGCCAATAGAATCTATAGTCTGTCTTACACATCCCTGCAGGCAGCAATGAGTTACTATGGTGTCATTCCTGAAGGGGTATTTCATGTCACCTCCGTTACCACAAAAAATACGGCCACATTTGAGGTAGACCACGTGCTGCATACTTACCAAAACATTAAACCTTCCTGGTTCTTTGGCTACCATGGCCTTAAGCAAAGTACCCTGGCCGTGCGAATGGCCACGCCAGACAAAACATTATTAGACCTGCTTTACCTGAATCCCAACCTGAATACGCCATCCGACTTCGAGGCACTTCGTTTGGATCGCAGCGGTATTCGAAGAGTCCCCCAACCCGAATTATGGAAAGACTTCTTGAGCCTTTCTACTCAAAAAACCCTGCACGCCAGGGACGACTCCTTTCAAAAATGGCTGTATGATAACGCTTAATGACACCAAGAAAGCATATCCTGCTAATTTACACGTATTTGACAGCTTTCTTTTGCGGGAATACTTACAATACAGGATTCCCGGAATAATTTTTAGTTCACCTTTCGCTAACAAACTGGTGTTTCTAGGCGGGACTTGTTTGCGCATTGTTCATGGTAATCGCCGATTCAGCGGAGATTTGGACTTCGACAAACACAATTTAAGCAAGGAAGAGTTTGGGCAACTGGGTGAATTGGTTCGACGAGAACTGGAATATGAAGGGTATGCAGCAATCATGAAAATTGCGGGGTAAACAGCGTATCGATGCAAAGTACGCCTGCCAGGACTGCTCTTCCAGCACGGGATTTCAGGCCACCGCGAACAAAGCATCTCAATTCAACTGGATTCCGAAAGCCAACAATATGCATACGCGCCCATGCCCTACTTTCTGGTAAAATGGGACGTTAGACAAGATATTCTATGCTGCCCCATTCCCCTTTTGATGGCACGAAAGTGCCATGCCATACTTAACCGCAAAAGAGCGAAAGGCAGAGACTTTTTTGATGTGTCCTTTTTACTAAGCCTGGACGTACTCCCAGATCTAAATTACATCCATCAAAAGCTCGGGATTAGCGGTCTATCCGAACTTGCTGAAGCCTTACTTGACCGCTGTTCCCAACTGGACCTGGAAGAAATGGCACAGGATGTCCGGAGCTTCTTGTTTGATGCAAACGGACGGCTCGAAGTAACCCACTTTCCTCAGCTATTGCGGCAATCCTGGCTTAAGGGCAGCGCATGATCCGTTTCACATGCTGCTTTCCTCAGACCTCCTTTGTTCCTAAAAACTTCCATCTGCCCGCTCAACATTTCTACTCAATAGCTTGCCCTATCCGCTGGCTGCGTACAAAATCCGAAACTTACCGCTCACTGTTCCAAAATGTCATAGTTTAATGCGTGGTCCAAGTGAAGGTTCTACCAAGGGTTGCGGTTCTCGCGTAATCCTGCGATTCTTGGTGCGTTTGCGACAATGGAGGTTCATTAGGCGGTAGACTCGCAAAACACGTTTGTGATTCCAGGTTTTTCCTTGTTTGCGAAGCTTCTGAGAGAGCCGACCGAATCCGCAGCCGATAGGACCTCTCAGCACTTCGTTGATAGCGTTTATGTCCTCAGAATAATCTTGAGCTGCGAAGCATCCAGTCCCCCATACTTGCTCTTCCAATTGTAAAAAGTTGGCTGACTAAGGCCATTTTCCCGACACAGATCCGAAACCGAGCGACCCGAATCGTACTCCTTGAGTATCGAAACAATCTGGGTCTCTGTAAAACGCGACTTCTTCATAGTCTCCAAGTTTAGTGAATTTATGGTTGTCACTGACTCGGTTTTTGGGGATGGTTACGGGTTGGACCATCACCCCAGAGAAGCTGGACTGCACCTAAAGCTGGCTGAAATGTATAGGATAAAGAAAGATATGCAGAAGTCAATGGAACATCAACAGGAAGCAGGTCGATTGATGCATTAGCCTTTGATGAAGTTTTTGGATTGAAGCAAATGTGCCGCAGCGTAGCGAGGCTTATCCGCTTGGTATTGTCCCCAACGCCTGCCCCATCACTTTTATGCGGGACAGCAGCCATTTTAGCCCGTTTTTTTGCCGCATGGCGCCCAGATAAATGTAACAGGATCAACGGGTTCTGAAGGGTCAGACATGCACCGGGCCTACATATCGAAATGCGGTGCACCCGTAAAAGCTTAACCCTTTGCAGGGGCACACATGCACCAGCGCTCGCGTGCAAAAACAAAAACATGCAATTCTGGTGCAATGTGCAAAAACGGCGGGGTAACGGGCAGGCCTTTTATGCTCTGTCAAAACATGGCAACCCGTGCTACTTTGACTCTCGACCATCAGGGAAACGCAGGTTTTCTTATTACTCCAGGAATTCGGGCCATTATTATGAACCATTTGTCTTCCGATAATACTGGAGGACGCCGCGGCTGGGTATTTGCCGTTAACGTCCTTCTTCTAACCGCTTTTATTGCGGTGTCGGGCTCCCAAGCGCGGCTTTTGGCACAAACCGCCAATTTTACGCCTTCCCGCACGGCGATTTGTCCGGGCAGTTACATCACTTACACCAACACGTCCACCTGGCCTTCGGGCGCGGGTAGAACGTTTGCGTGGTCCTTTCCTGGGGGCTTTCCCAATGCGGACACCTCGCGTAACCCGCTGGTTTACTATGCCACTCCGGGCCTATACACGGTTAACCTGACGGTTTGTTCCGGGGGAATTTGCGATACGGAAACGCGCAACGCTTATATCAGGGTTCACAGCGCTCCGGCTTCGAACTTTTCCTGGTCTATTCCGGATGCCTGTCAAGGCGATGAAATCCAGTTTACGGATTTGACTGCACCCGGCAGCTCGGCCATTGCGAGCTGGTTTTGGGATTTTGACGATGGAAGTGGCGATGCCACCCAGAACCCTCTTCACGGGTTTCCCGCACTGACTACCTATGAGGTGATCCTGCTGGTGACCGATGCCAACGGCTGCCAGGATGACGTGGCCGTAAACGTGACCCCTCAACCAGGCCTGCAGGGTTCGTTCAGTATTGATCAGCCGCTGGATTGTGGCGCAGGTCCGCTGAATGTCACGGCCAGCGGCTCAGCGACGGGTGGCCTTTCGCCCTATTCATATACCTGGAATTTTGGCAACGGCGATGTGGGTGCCGGGGTATCGGACGCCACCGTGTACAACGGCTGCGGATTGTACGATATGACCATGGTGGTGAGCGACCAGAACGGCTGTACCGACACCATAGTGGATGTGGGTGCCGTCAACCTTTTTTGTCCCAACGTAAATTTTACCATGAGTGCGGATACGGTTTGTGCCGGCGAGCCACTTTTGGTATTTGATGCGTCATTGCCCGGTGGCGGAACCAGCGCGTGGCAGTTTGATATGAGCGATCCGGGTTCTACCAGTGGCGGCATCAACACGGGCTATGTATATTCCACTCCAGGAGTTTATACCATACAGCATTGTATGGATTATGCCAACGGATGCCAGGAATGCGTTACCCGCGATGTGGTGGTGCGCAACAAGCCTATCGCCGGCAGCATCAGCATTAGCCAAAGCAATTCCTGCCAGCTTCCGTTTAGCCCGACGCTAACGGCCGTTGGGGTTTCCGGAACACCGCCTATTACTTACGAATGGCAAATCGGAAGCGCGACGTATTACGGGCCGGTCATAAACCCTACGTTCACCGCTCCAGGTGTCTTGACAGTGTACCTCATCGTCACCGACGGAACCGGCTGCAGCGACACGATCGTTTCGCCCAACCTGATCCGGATCCGCGCGGCGGTTCCGGCATTTACGTTGAGTACTGACCTGGGCTGCGCTCCGCTTCCTGTTACCATTACCAACACCAGCTTTTCGCCGCTGGTGCCCATTGATTCCTTTGTTTGGGACCTGGGCGACGGCACCGCATTCAGCTCGACCACCATGGACACGTTTAACCATGTGTTCAGTGCCGTAGGCGACTACACCGTAAGTCTTATTACGTACACCGCACTAGGTTGCACCGATACGGTCACCGCCTTGGTGCAGGTGGGCGAGGTGGACGCCGATTTTTACCTGTTGCGCGACACCACGTGTTCCACGGCGCAGTTGATGAATGAAACGCTGAACGCCGATTACACCATCGTGTATTGGGGGAATGGCGATTCGACGGTGTTGCCAGATCCGTTGGGCGATTACACCTATTTCTATTTTGGCATAACGGCACCAACGAACTTTACCATCACCTTGGTGGCCTATTTCAACGGTTGTTCACAAACAGTGACGCAGCCGATTTTGGTTACGCCGCCATTTGGTTTTGACCGCACGGTAACGCGCGATTGCTCCGACCCCTACACGGTGACGCTGTGGGTTGACCCAACGGTGCTTTCCGGTCCTTTCTGCTGGGATGCCGGCACGGGCGATACGCTCTGCAACGTGAACCCGGCCACGTTCACCTTCCCGGACGAGGGCGTCTACACGGTGTACATCCGAAATCCGGGCAATGCGCTGTTTGATACCGTGTGTGTGCTGGACTATTTCGAAATTCCGATCGTGAATGCGGTGGCTAGCTTCGTGGCCGACGACTTGGTCGGTTGTGGGGAGCTCACTTCCTATTTCAGCAATACTAACACTGATCCGATTTTTGATACCCTGACCTACCGCTGGGAAATTGGCCCAAGTCTGATTAACGGCATCACGTTTACCAGCATTACCGTGGGCGACGATTGGGCGTATTACTTTGCCCAGCCGGACATCTACCCCATCCGCATGGTGCCGCTGGATTCCACACTGTGCAACGTGGGATATACCGGAACGGCTGTGGTGAGCGAGCCTACGGCGCTCTTTTTGGTGGACTCCGTTCGCGGATGCGACCCGGCTACAGTGTACTTCCGCGATTCCTCGTATTCGGTCTATCCCGATCCGCGCATGGACATTGTGCAGTGGACCTGGACCTTTGACAATCCTTCTTGCCCGGTCTACGTCGGTCGCACGCCGCCTCCGTGTTCGTACAGCCCCGGTACCTATGAGGTGGGCTTGCGTGTGCGCGATGCCGCTGGTTGTGTCTCTATTTACGGCGAGGAGATCATCATTGCACCGACCAACATCCAGGCTGGTTTTACCTACACCGCCCCAGTTTGTGGAAACGATTCGGCTTACTTCTTTAATGGCTCTACCGGAAGCAGCGGCCTGGCCAGTTACTTCTGGCAATTTGGCGACGGTGCCACGAGCACAGAGGCCAATCCTAAACACGTGTACGCCACCAGCGGTAGCTACTCCGTTCGCCTTACGGTGACCGATTCTGTTGGCTGCAGCGATCCGCTGACGCGGGTTGTGGTCATTGACCTAAGCGACGTGACGCCCAATTTCACGGTGACCTACTTCAGTGCGGGCATTTGTCCTCCCATTCCAGTTCAATTGACCAACACCAGTACGGGCACCGTAACTGCCGTGCAGTGGTATGTAGAAACTTCCACCGGGGTGAATTACTACACGGGCAACACCGCAATTCATACCTACACCATGGCGGGCAACTACGACATCACGATGGTGGTGACGGACAGCCGGGGGTGTACGGATACCCTGACCCGTACGGACAACGTGACCATAACCGGTCCTACGGGCGACCTGGCCTTGAGTCCGACGAGCGGTTGCGCACCGTTGGATGTCTTTTTCGACCTGGAAAACATCAATGCCGACCAGGTTTTTATTGACTTTGGCAATGGGGACACCCTGCAGGTTTTTGGCGACTTCATTTTTACGTACAATGACCCGGGTACGTACTGTCCGCGCATGATTTTGCTGGACAGCCTGGGTTGCGAAACGCAGTACAATTGCCCGGGCACCATTACGGTGTACGATGTTCCGGCGGCGGCTTTGTCGCTGAGTGACCCGCTGATCTGCGATGGAAACGCGTTGTGGGTGCGCAACGAGACGGATTTGAGCGCGCTGATCAGCCCGATTGTGAGCACCGTGCTCGACTTTGGGGACGGCACGGTCAACACCATGGCAGGCACGTTTGATTCGCTGTCGCACAATTACGGGGCCTCCGGTTTTTATACAGTTCGAATGGTTTTGGAGAACGCGGGCGGCTGCATAGACACCGTGGAAGCGGTTGTGGCTGTTGGCGAGATTCCAACGGGTACTTACAGCCTGACGCCTGCAATGGGTTGCGACCCGGTTACCGCAACGGTGACGCTGGGCGGAGTTTTCGCCGATTCTGCTTTCGTAAATTTCGGCAACGGCGTGACGATGTATGCCGACAGCGCGGTGTCTTATACTTACACGACGCCAGGTGTTTACGTGCCCAGCCTTTACTTGCAAAACAACACGGGTTGCTCGGCCATTATTGCCAACGGCGATCCGATGGTGGTGGGGTATGCTCCGCAGGCGGCGCTGTTGGTGCCCGACAATAGCAATTGCCAGGGCGAAAGTTTCGTGCTGACCAATGCCAGCGTGGACACCGTGAGCAATCCGCTGATTAACCCGATTGACCAAGTGGCCATTTACGCCAATGGCTCGCTGTTGGCTTCCGGGGCATCATTGGGTAGTGTGCTCTACATTCCTTTGGCTCCTGGTACCTATCCTGTCATGCTCATTGCCAGCAATGATCTGGGATGTACCGACACGGCTTTTGCAGAAGTGACCACGCATCCGGAACCTGTGGCAGCTTACATGTTAACCGATGCTGTTGGTTGTGCGCCGGTAACAGCCGGGGTCAACATCATTAGCCTTTTGGCCGACTCGGCCTGGGTAGATTTCGGAGATGGAACCACGCTGTTTTCCGATACGGCTGTGTCGCACACGTATGCCCTTCCCGGGATATACTACCCGGTATTGATTTTGCGCGACACCACGGGATGCAACAACATTATTGCCAACGGTGATCCGATAACCGTAGGGTATGCTCCGCAGGCCGTATTGGCTATACCGGACAACAGCAATTGCGAAGGGGAGAGTTTCGCGCTGCAAAATTTGAGCGTGGACACCGTGAGCAATCCGCTCATCAATCCTATTGATGACCTGCAATTGTTTGTAAACGGTGTTTTGGTGGCCACCGGCCCGCCGATGAGCACCGTCCTGCACACGCCTTCGGCACCAGGTACCTACGAGGTACTGTTGGTGGCCTCAAGCGATTTGGGCTGCCTGGACACGGCAAGCGCTTTGGTCACGTCCGTGCCATTGCCTTCCGGTGTATATGATTTGCTGGGTGCCACGGGTTGTGCGCCGCTGACTATGACAGCAGAGCTGACCGGTTTGGCGGCTGATTCTGCCTGGATGGATTTTGGCGATGGCAACACGGTGTTGTTGACTGGGTCGCTGGATTATACCTATCCGTTGCCCGGGGTTTATGTGCCGGTGTTGACGCTTCGCGACAGCTCGGGTTGTTCGCTGATCGTGGCCAATGGCGACCCGGTCACGGTAGGCCACCAGCCGGAAGCGGTTCTGGCGGTACCGGATGCCACGAATTGCGAAGGGGAGCAATTTACCTTCATTAACCTGAGCCAGGATACCATAACAAATCCTGCGCTGAATGCGATTGATCAATTGTCGCTGTTTGTAGATGGCGTGCTGATTGCCAGCGGTCCACCCCTGAACAGTGTGTTGTTCTCGCCGGTAGGAGTAGGGGTGTTTACGGTAACGCTGGTAGCCTCGAGCGACCTGGGCTGTGCCGATACCGCCCAAACCACGGTAGAGACTTTTGGTGGTCCGCGGGGAGCGTACGTGCTCTCGGGGGCTATTGGTTGCGCTCCGGTTGAAACCCACGTGGATTTGCCGGGCCTGCTGGCGGATTCTGCCTGGATTGATTTCGGGGATGGTTCGCTGGTGCCAGTGACCGGGAGCATGGATTACCTGTACACCACGCCTGGTATTTACGAGCCCAGGCTGATTTTGCAGGACAACAACGGCTGCAGCCTGACGGTATTTAACGGCGATCCGGTCACGGTGGCCTACCGCCCGGAAGCGCGTTTGGCGGTTCCCGATTCGTCGCAGTGCGCGCGGGAGACCTTCACCCTGATTAACCTGAGCGTGGATACGGTGACCAACCCGACACTGAATGCGATTGACGACCTCCGCCTGTATTTTGACGGTGCGTTGTTGGCCTCTGGGCTGGCAATTGACACGGTCTTGTTTACGGCCAGCAATGCCGGTGATTTTCCGGTGGAATTGATCGCGCTCAATGATCTGGGTTGCGTGGACACCGCCCGGCGCAATGTGGTAGTGCACCCGGTGCCGCTGCCCGACGCCGGAGCGGAGGCCCGTGTGTGCCAAGGGGCTGAGGTGGCGCTGGACGGCTCGGGTACGCTGGGCGCTACCAACTGGAGTTGGACGCCGGCTGACTTGGTCAGCGACCCTTCTGCTGAGGTGACTACCGCTGTTTTGACAGGAGGCGATGTTATGTTCTACCTGAACGTGGACAATGGTTTGTGCGCCGCGGTGGATTCCGTGCGGGTGCGCATAATTCAGGATTTGAATCTGGTGCCCGGTCCGGATGCGGAGATTTGCCGCGATGGCACGGTGCCGTTGAGTGCGCAGGTGGATGGTACGGTTCCAGGTATTTCCTGGATTTGGACGCCCGCCGCTGACTTGAGCGATCCCTACTCGTTGAATCCCATTGCCAGCCCGGACAACGATGCCGCTTACACCATTACGGTGACTTGCGGAACGCTGGAAGAAGCGGCAACGCTCTTTGTGGATATTTTGGAGCCTCCAACGGTGGAAGCCTGGGCTGATACAACGCTGTTGATTTTGGGCAGCACGGTGCAGTTGGAGTCAGCGGGTTCCGGCGGAAACGGTGCCCTGGAAATCTGGTGGGCGCAAAATCCCGACTTGAGCTGTACGGATTGTCCCAACCCGCTGGCAACCCCGCAGCAGGATGGCTGGTACCTGGTCTATGTGCAGGACGAAGCGGGTTGTGTTGACCTTGATTCCATTTTCCTGCGCGTCTTCACGGATTGCCTGGGCGATGATTTTGAACTGGGCAAGGCCTTTACGCCCAACGGCGACGGTGCCAATGACAAGATGGAGTACCGCTCGGAAACGATCGGTGTCCTGAACCAGTTCCGGGTCTGGAACCGCTGGGGTGAACTGGTGTTTGAAACCAATGACCGGACCGAATTCTGGGACGGTACCTACCGCGGCCAGCCCATGGATCCGGCGGTGTTTGCCTTCACCATGCAAGGGGTGTGCATTAACGGAGAGAATTTTCTCCGAACGGGCGATATCACCCTAATTCGATAACCTACAGACTTTATTAAACGCGAAAAGCAGCGACGCGACGGGAAAGCTTCCCCCAATATTATTTAAAATAGTCATATACTAATATAGCTATGAAACGTATTTGTTCCCAATTCCTAGTTTTTGTAATGGTCGTGTTAAGTGGCGCATCCGGGTCCTTGTTGGCCCAGGATGCCCGCTTTTCACAATTTTTTACAACCCCGCACCTGGTGAATCCAGCCATGAATGGCTTGTTCCAAGGCGATTACCAGGTGATGCTGAATTACCGCAGCCAGTGGGGGTCCATCATGGAAAGTCCGTACCGGACTGTGTCGATGGCGACGGCCATGAAGGTGTATCCGCGGTTCGCTCCCTGCGATTATGTGGGTTTGGGATTTAATGTCTTAGCGGACCAGGCGGGTGCGCTCAATTTTGGTACGGTCCAGGTGAACATGGCCGGTACCTACTACAAGTCGTTGAACGGCTACGGAACCAGCTATTTGGCCCTCGGTTTTACGGGGGGGGTGGGGCACCGGAGCCTGAAAGTGAACCCCTTCACGGATTTTCTGGATCAGCCGGAGTCGCTGCCCGCAAACGCGTTTTTGTATACGGACCTGAGTTCAGGCCTGTTGTGGTCGTACAAACCTAGCAAGAAGGCCTATTTCTACCTCGGCGGGGCCATTTTTCACCTTAATCGGCCAGACATGAGCCATTTTGCCACGGAGCGGGGTTTTGCCGGGGGAGATGAGTCACTGGCCATGCGCTATGTGGCCCATGGGGGGGGCACCTTTACCCTGTCGGATCGCTTTCGGTTCCGCCCGTCGGTCATGGTGCAGCGCCAGGGCCCAAGCATGGAGCTCATGGGGGGGGGATTCCTGCAGTTCCTGACCAGCGAGCCGATAACTGGCAAAGAAGCCAGACCGGAGAATTCGCTGCATTTCGGGGGTTTTTGGCGCTACGGAGATGCTGCGGTCGTGGCTGCCCGCATGGACTTTGACCATTACTACCTGACCGTGAGCTACGACGTGACGGCCAGCAAGCTCTCTGAAGCCAACCGGGGGGCGGGGGGACTGGAAGTCTCCATTGCCAAGGCGTTGTTCCGCCAGCAACGGCCTACTTGTCCCAGTCCAGTGGATTGCCCTGCCTTTTAGTGGGTATCGCACCAAAACCCCGGATACTGCGTCGAGCCTTGTCTCCTGGGTTTTGGTGCGATACCCCAGTCCATTCCGTAACCCCGGATACTGCGTCGATCCTTGTTTCCGGGGTTTCCAGAGATGCCCACAAACAAAAAGCCCCGGCGCGTGAGCACCGGGGCTTTTTAATGAAATGGCAACGACCTACTCTCCCGGATTTAACTCCAGTACCATCGGCGCTGCAGGGCTTAACTTCTCTGTTCGAAATGGGAAGAGGTGGACCCCTACGCTAAAGTCGCCATAAAGACATCGTTTCTGGATGCCAGAACCTATCAGTTAGCCCTTTGACTAGCTCACAGGAATGGTCATCGTTAGCGAAACGTTATAAATTGACGATTGTGCGAATCTCAGTAATGAACAGATACGAAGAATAAAAAATGAAAGCTTACGGGTAATTAGTACAGCTCGACTTTGACGTCACCGCCTTTACATCTGCTGCCTATCAACGTCCTAGTCTTGAACGACCCTTAAAAGAGATCTCATCTTGAGGTGGGCTTCGTGCTTAGATGCTTTCAGCGCTTATCCCTTCCGAACATAGCTACCCAGCGATGCAGCTGGCACCACAACTGGTACACTAGAGGTTCGTCCACTTCGGTCCTCTCGTACTAGAAGCAGATCCTCTCAAATCTCTAACGCCCACAATAGATAGGGACCGAACTGTCTTACGACGTTCTGAACCCAGCTCGCGTGCCACTTTAATGGGCGAACAGCCCAACCCTTGGGACCTTCTCCAGCCCCAGGATGTGACGAGCCGACATCGAGGTGCCAAACCTTGCCGTCGATATGAGCTCTTGGGCAAGATCAGCCTGTTATCCCCGGAGTACCTTTTATCCTATGAGCGATGGCCCTTCCATGCGGAACCACCGGATCACTAAGCCCGACTTTCGTCCCTGATCGACTTGTAAGTCTCTCAGTCAAGCACCCTTATGCCTTTACACTCTGTGCACGGTTACCAACCGTACTGAGGGTACCTTTGGGAGCCTCCGTTACTCTTTAGGAGGCGACCACCCCAGTCAAACTACCCACCACGCACTGTCTCCTTTTGGGGTTAGATGCCAATGAACTAAAGGGTGGTATTTCAAGGACGACTCCACAACCACTAGCGTGGCCGCTTCATAGTCTCCCACCTATCCTACACATTAGTTAATCGAAATCAATGCGAAGCTATAGTAAAGGTTCACGGGGTCTTTCCGTCCCATTGCGGGTAATCGGCATCTTCACCGATACTACAATTTCACCGAGCTCGTGGCCGAGACAGTGCCCAGATCGTTACACCATTCGTGCAGGTCGGAACTTACCCGACAAGGAATTTCGCTACCTTAGGACCGTTATAGTTACGGCCGCCGTTTACTGGGGCTTCAGTCGCACAGCTTCGCTTGCGCTAACCGACTTCCTTAACCTTCCAGCACCGGGCAGGTGTCAGACCCTATACATCCTCTTGCGAGTTAGCAGAGTCCTGTGTTTTTGTTAAACAGTCGCCTGGGCCAATTCTCTGCGGCTCCCCGAAGGGAGCGACCTTTATCCCGAAGTTACAGGTCCATTTTGCCGAGTTCCTTAGCCACGGATCACTCGAGCGCCTCAGGATACTCTCCTTGACTACCTGTGTCGGTTTGCGGTACGGGTCGCTTTAATCTGAAGTTTAGAGGTTTTTCTTGGGAGCCGACTTGGGTCCACTATCCATTCGCCCGAAGGTTCCTGGTACTATCAGGCTTCAGCACAAGCTGCGGATTTGCCTACAGCTCGTATACCTACACCCTTTAAGGCACACTTCCGTACGTGCCCGGGACTTACGTTTCTCCGTCACCCCATCACAATTAAAGCGAGTACTGGAATATTAACCAGTTGTCCATCGACTTCACCTTTCGGCTACGCCTTAGGCCCCGACTAACCCTGATCTGATTAGCATTGATCAGGAAACCTTAGTCTATCGGCGGACAGGTTT
>Ga0163148_10000240_pt1:0-40000 | contig 73657 bp, 50 predicted proteins | sample OliLakLV19MP7P2_FD_148606 | JGI IMG/M metagenome (GOLD analysis project Ga0163148, IMG submission 148606) | Freshwater microbial mat bacterial communities from Lake Vanda, McMurdo Dry Valleys, Antarctica- Oligotrophic Lake LV.19.MP7.P2 | ecosystem: Environmental > Aquatic > Freshwater >... | reverse complement strand
AAATGCCCGGAGCCGATGCCGCAGCCTTCAAACATCTAAAGGAGGCGTACGGCAAAGGGATGGAATTGCGCGGACGCACCTTGGGCATCATTGGTTGTGGCCGTATCGGACAGGCACTCGCGAGGCTGGCGCTGGGAGCTGGCATGACAGTGCTTCCCTTCCGCCGCCAAAAAGACCCGATTTCGCTCAGCCTGACTATAGCTGGGCTGGCGCCCATTTCGGTGGAATTGCCTATCGCGTCGCTCGACCAGGTGCTGGCTCAAAGCGACTTCATCTCGCTCAACCTGCCCAGCAACGAGGGCGATCCGGCCATTTTGGGCGCGAACGAATTTGGCGCTATGCGAAAAGGGGTCTGCATTGTCAACGCCGCTCGGGGGGGAGCAGTGGCTGAGCTGGCGCTGTTAGAAGCCCTTAACAGCGGTCAGGTTGCCCACGCAGCCCTGGACGTGTTCGAAGGTGAGCCCAGCGCTTCGCCGGCGGTACTCGGTCACCCCCGAATTTCGCTCAGCCCGCACATTGGCGCGGCTACCGCAGAGGCGCAGGCTCGTATCGGAACCGAAATGGCCGGGCATTTGCTCCAGCATTTTGGTCTGTCGGTGCACGCGAACTGAAAACCTTGCAGCCCACAGAAGGGTTGCTGAGCGCACAAATCGCCCTTGGCCCGTAAGCGGGGAGGGGCGGTTTTTTTTACCTTTGCGCTTCCTTAACCCTCAATTCCCCCGTTCATGGCCATTATTAAAGCCTTCAAAGGTCTCCGACCGCCTGAGGCGCTCGCGGCAAAAGTTGCCGCGAGACCCTACGACGTGCTCAATTCGGACGAAGCCCGCGTGGAGGCCGAAGGCAACCCGCACTCCTTTTTGCACGTGACCAAACCGGAGATTGACCTCCCGGCCGACCTCAACCCCTATGACGATCGGGTTTACGCCAAGGCGAAAGAGAATTTTGCCCTGTTTTTGCAGAAAAAGTACCTGGTTCCCGATGCTGCCGATTGCCTTTACGTGTACCGCCAGATCATGGGCACGCACGCACAGGTGGGGCTCGTAGCGTGCTCCAGCGTGCAGGATTATTGGGACGACGTGATCAAAAAGCACGAGTACACCCGTCCGGTTAAAGAAAACGACCGCATTCGACATATGCGCGAAATCAGTGCGCATTCCGGGCCGGTTTTTTTGGCCTATCCGGAGGTTTACGCCATTGACGAAATCATCGACAAGGTAATTGCCGATCAGGATGCCGATGCCGATTTGGAAACTCCCGATGAGGTGCGCCACACCGTTTGGGTCATCCGCGACCGTTCCACGATTCAGGAGTTGACCCGCTTGTTCCGCGCCAAAGTGCCGGTTACCTACATCGCAGACGGGCATCACCGCGCGGCTTCATCGGCTAAAGTGGGCAAAACCATGGCAGAAGAAAATCCGAATCACACGGGCGAAGAGGCCTATAACTTCTTTCTCAGCGTGCTGTTTCCCGCCGACCAATTGGCCATTCAGGATTACAATCGCGTGGTGCGCGACCTGAACGGGTTGAGCCGCGAGGCCTTTCTGCAGGCCCTTTCCACTGACTTTGACCTGGAGCCTGTGCGCGAAGCCTACAAACCTGACGATAACTTTTGTTATGGTTTGTACCTTCCCGGTCAGTGGTACCGCATGGAAATTAAAACCGGCCTCGTAGACGAAGATGATCCGGTTGCATCGCTGGACATTTCTGTGCTCAGCGACCGCGTCATTTCGCCCATTTTGGGCATTGCCGACCAGCGAACCGATGATCGCATTGATTTTATCGGGGGAATTCGCGGTTTAGCAGAACTCGAACGCCGAGTTGACAGCGGAGAGATGGCTGCTGCATTTGCCATCTACCCCGTTTCCATAGGACAACTTATGGACGTGGCAGATTCCGGTCAGGTCATGCCCCCTAAGACGACATGGTTTGAGCCTAAGCTTCGCAGCGGCCTCATCGTGCACAAGTTTTAGTGCTGCGCAGGATTTGGGGTTATTTGGGGTACCCTAAAAAAAAAGCATCGCCATTCTTTGGCGATGCTTTTTTGTTTTAGGCTATGCGCTCTTTATCTGGAGATCTGAACGTGCAGAACCCCGGTTTCATTGGCCTGCGTCACTTCTACCAGGTATAAACCAGGTGGGTAAGCGCTCAGGTCAAGTGGAATAGCGGTAGCGCCTACATCGCCCAAACGGGTGAATTGTTGGAGCACTGCGCCCTGCATATCCACGACGCGAACATTAATGGGTTGTGACGTTGTAGACTGAAGCATCACGTGCGTTGGTCCGGTGGAGGGGTTGGGGAAGAGCGAGAGCTTTTCGCCCAATCGGCCTTCGGTCTGGATCATCCGAGCGGAGAACAAGGTGAAATAAACTTCTGGAGAATATTCCGAGGTGTCATAAGGGCAATTAGACTGCACAGACCAACCATAGGTTTTACCAGTGTTCAGGTTTTTAACCAACCTGCCTGGACCAGTTGGGTTGATGTATCCAAACGCACCCGTGGGCATACGACGACCCCGGACCGTGTAAGACAATGCGTCCTGCACCGGATCCCACTCAATCAATGCCTGCGCAGGAAGGAGAGGATTTAGCGTGGAAACAAGGTTTCTGGGAAGCCCGCAAGTGTCGCAAGGGGCAGGGGCGATGTACAAATCCGACACGGAGAAGGCGCAGATCACATCATTGGCAAAGAATGCCGTGAAGCTTTCGGGAAGGTTATCTGCTGCCAAACCTGTCACCAACACTGTTTGGGGACTAGACGTGACAGGAAAGGATTGCCCGGCCACCAAGAGGTTGCCACTTGAAGGTGCATTGAGGTAATCAAGCTGCAATTCCACCTCGTACTGATTGGTGAACGGATCGCAGTTGTTAACCAGGTCTGCAAGGCTAATGCCTGTCATTAAGCAATCCTGGCAGGTATTTGGGGCTGTAAACACGGCTGATTGAGAAAAGCTGCACGACGGCTGATCGGTGAAAAAGGCGTTGATGCCCACGTTTTGGCCGTCCAATGCCAGATTTTCTAATAAGAAGGGTTGAGGAGAACCGTCAATGGGGAACAACTGCCCGTTAACGCTCAGGTTGCCTGAAGTTGGCTGGTTCGCATAGGCCAGCGAGAGTTCGGCTGAATAGGTCAGCTCCGCAGGGTTGCAACGCCCAAAGTTGCCAAACGTCACGCTGACTATCGTGCAGGTATCGCATGGTGGTGGAGCAACGAACAAATTGGCCAAGGTGTCGCCACAGAGGCTATCGCCTTCAAAAGTGACGGTCAGGTCCACAGCCAAACCATCGGACACCAGGTCATCGAGGGTAATGGTCATGGGGGGAGTGATGATATCAAACAATTGTCCATTCACCAAAATGCCTCCGGTTGCGGGCCAGGCGCGGAAGGCCAAGCCAATTTCTGCCGAGTAGGTGCTGTCTACAGCGTTGCAAGAACCGACCGAGTTAACGACTGCGCCGCTGACCCGGCAAGTGCTGCAAGAAGCAGGTGCAGTAAATAAGGTACCCGTGGTGAGGCTACAAAAAGGGTCTTCGGAAAAATAGGCATTGATAGAAACAGGCTGTCCATCTGAATAGAGATTGGCCAGATCTACCACTTGGGGGCTGGACGTTATCGGAAATTCCTGGCCATTGACGATCAAAAACCCTGAAATAGGAGCTTTGGAGTAAGTTACCCTAACGCGGGCGGTGTAGCGGTTGGTCGCCACTTTGCAAGTACCTACGTTTAACAGCGAAACACCGGAAATCAAGCAGGGATCGCAGGAATTCGGGGTGAGGTAAGCGTTGTTGATTTTAAGGCTACAGGCCGGGTTGTCTGTAAAAAATGCGTATATGTCTTTGAAGCCACCAATCGGCAATTGATCCGACAGATTGATTACCTGCTCGTTAGCTCCGATAGGGAAGAGTTGTCCGTTGACACTCAACGAGCCGGTAGAAGGGGCAAAATAATGGTACAAGGTCACGTCAATGTCGTAAAGCGTGTCCGTAGGAGTGCATTCTGAAGGGATCCCTGCATAAGCATGGCTCATGGCGCATTCATCCGGACCAGCAAAGAGTTTGGCATGGATAATGTCATACCCACCCACTGCGGTTGCCGTCACAGAGCCGTAGGTGGCGGTGCCTTGGTAGCCACCAGCGACGTAGACATTGCCAAGCGCATCTGCGGACACCCCGCGACCAATATCTTCGCTGCTGGTGTTACCAAGCTTGGTAGCCCAGGTCCCTTTTCCAGCTCCGCTGACTTTGCCTGCGAAAATGTTAAAACTGTTGCTGCCAAAAAGTGTGGTATCGCCAAAGGTCATCAGCCCTTTGAACCAGCCGGATAAAAGGGAGTTTCCGCGCCCATCGTAGGACATTGCCCAAGCCACGTCATTGTTGATAGGAGCACCGGCCGCAAACGACCAAAGCACATCACCATCGGGATTGACCTTAATGAGGAACATGTCCATTTCGCCCCGGCTCAGCAGCGTGTCTTTTCCAAAATAGCCTTCGCCGCTAAAGGCTCCGGACACCAGAACGTTGTCGTACTCATCCGTATCCAATGCTTCTCCATAATCGCGAAGGCTGCCTCCCAAGTAGCGACTCCAGATGTAATTGCCATCGGTATCGTACTTTGCCAGGAATATTTCTTCGTCGCCCAATCCATAATAAGTAGTGTCCGGGAAGATGATGAACTGGAAGAAACTGCCGGTAATGTAAACATTGCCTTCTGAGTCGGCCACCACATCTTCGCCAAAATCTTTGCGAATGCCGCCAAACGTTTGTGCCCAAAGCACCTGTCCGGTAGTGTCCAATTTGGCCACAAAAACATCTTCTTCCCCGACGCCAGTCAGATTAATACCGTTGAGTTTGGTGCTAATTCGGTAGCGTCCCCCGATGTAGCAATAGCCTTCGGGCGTTACGGAAAGGCCGCGGCAACGGTCGTCCCGGCTTCCTCCGAGAGTATTTACCCACTGGAAGTTGCCATCGGTGTCATACTTGATGACAAAAATGTCCACGTTGCCCTGCGAGGCAATGGTCAAGGGACCAAACGTAGCAGTTGCCTCAAAACGACCTACCGTATACACGCTACCAGCAGCATCTATGCCAATTTCGATGCCCTGATCTTCCAAGACCCCTCCCGCGCGTCTGGCCCAGAGCAAAGTGCCAGCCGGGTTGTATTTGGCAATGAAGATGTCCTCCCTCCCTGCAGAAACCAGGGTAGTACCCCCGAGATTGATGGTGGTAGAAAACTTGCCCGTAACATAGGAATTGCCTGCAGCATCTGTTACAATGTCTTCAGCAACATCGGATTTGTTGCTGCCGGGTAGATTAACCCAGTCGATGACTTGGGCCTGAGCCTGAATCAGCGGGAAAGCAATGGAGAGAAGGAAAAGACGGAGTGCGGATTGCATGGTCATGGTGGGAGATTGGTGGACATAGGTTCCCCCATTTCGTCCCCGAAAGCAGATGGCATACCACACTCAGACAAAATCATTGTCTAAAAGGGAGGGAGCTTATCACGCCTGCGGTTCAGAGGAACCGGTCAATAAGTGAATCTTGCGTTGAGAAACCGAACTTTTGCCAGACTATCTGGCTTTTTAAAGTGAAAAAGCAGGTCACCCTCCCTAACCCTGATCGTATTTTACCTAAAAACAAATCCCTTTGCTAACTCAATATCTGCATTACCCGTGACAATTCGCAAAGCTAACCAAGATAAATTTTAACATAACGCTTAGTGCCAACATTACAACGACTTAATGCATGTAAAATAATCCAAACGTGCCAGCTGCCAAAGCCCCGATTTACCTTTGCACAAACCTCCTCATGAAATTCGGTACCAAAGCTATCCACGCCGGGCTTGAGCCTGACCCTGCCACGGGCGCAATTATGACCCCCATTTATCAGACCTCCACCTTTGTTCAGCAGGCCCCGGGGGTCCATAAGGGCTACGAATATGCCAGAACCCAAAATCCTACCCGTACAGCGCTGGAGCACAACCTGGCGGCGTTAGAGAACGGTCAGTTTGGGCTGGCCTTTGCCAGCGGCATGGCTGCCGTTGACGCCGTGATCAAGCTGCTTGAGCCTGGCGACGAAGTCATCAGCACCAACGACCTGTACGGAGGCACTTACCGCGCCTTCACCAAGATTTTTGAACCCTTTGGCATCCGCTTCCACTTTGTGGGCATGGACGCCCCGGAGCGCGTCAACCCCTATCTCAACGACCAGACCAAAATGATCTGGATCGAAACGCCAACCAACCCGCTGCTCAACATCATTGACATTGCCGCTATCTGCACAGTGGCGCGGGAGCGGGGCATTCTGACGGTGGTGGACAACACCTTTGCCTCGCCGTACCTGCAAACTCCCCTGGACTTGGGGGCGGACATCGTTTTGCATTCAGCCACTAAATACCTGGGCGGCCATTCTGATGTGGTGTTGGGGGCGCTCGTCGTGCGCGATGAAGAACTGGCCCGGCGCCTTTATTTTATTCAAAATTCCTGCGGAGCCATACCGGGTCCCCAAGACAGTTTCCTGGTGCTGCGCGGCATTAAAACCCTGCACCTGCGCGTGCAGCGGAGTTGCGAAAATGCCCGCATTATCGCGGAGCGTTTGCAACAATTTTCGGCTGTCAATCGCGTGCTGTATCCCGGTTTTTCGTCGCATCCCGGCCATGCAGTGGCTAAAAAGCAAATGCGTGATTTCGGGGGAATGGTCTCCTTCACGCTCCACGACGACACGGTGGAGGCCGCGACTCGTGTGCTGACCAAAACAAAGCTCTTCGCGCTGGCCGAGAGCCTGGGGGGTGTGGAATCGCTTATTGGGCACCCGGCTACCATGACCCATGCGTCCATTCCGCGCGAAGAGCGCCTGCGCAACGGACTGAGCGATTCGCTGATCCGGCTGAGCGTCGGCATAGAAGACGCAGAGGACTTGGTCGCCGATTTAGAAGCTGCACTGGGCACATGAGCCCTTCGCCCGAAATGCGCAAAGGATGAACGCGGCTTCTGTCCGGCCCTTGCACGAGGTCGAGTTGCGCGCGTTGCTTGACGAACGCTATGACCGCTATGCGCGGCTCGCTTTTTTAGCGGATGATCCTATCAGCCTTCCGCACCAGTTTACGCAGCCTGCCGACCGCGAAATCATTGGCTTTTGGGTGGCCATGTTGGCCTGGGGCAACAGGAAAAGCATCCTGGCCAGCGGCGCGGAATTGATCAGGCTTATGGACGGTGCCCCGCATGCTTTTATTCGCGACCACCGCGAGCGCGACCGCAAGCGCTTTCTGAGCTTTAAACACCGCACGTTCAACTCAACGGATGCGCTGTACTTCCTCGACTTTTTGCAGCGGCACTATCGCAAACACGACAGTTTGGAAGACGCCTTTGCGCGGCATCTCGCTGTCGACTCACCCCATGTGGGGCCCGCGTTGGCCGGCTTTCACCGCGATTTTTGTGACCATCCGAATTTCCCTCTACGTACGGTAAAACACGTCGCCACACCGGATAGGAAAAGCAGTTGCAAACGTTTAAACATGTTTTTGCGCTGGATGGTGAGAAATGATGGGCGGGGCGTAGATTTCGGCCAGTGGAAGCGCTTTGCACCCGCACAACTCCTCTGCCCGCTAGATGTTCATGTGGCCCGCAGCGCCCGCGCACTGGGCCTTTTGGAGCGCAAGCAAAACGACTGGCAGGCGGTTTTGATGTTGACCGAAGCCCTTCGGCGCTTTGATCCCATCGATCCGGTCAAGTACGATTTTGCCCTTTTCGGCATGGGCGTACTGGAAAAAAATCATAGGTCTTGAATTGTCATGAGCGAATTAGACGACGAAAATTTTGCGGCGGGTGCGTTAACCCGGCTTTTTGATTTGGAAGCTGGGCTTGCGCAGCAGCTTTCTTTGGCTGACGTGCAGGAAGCATTGGCCCAGCGAATTGCGGTGCTTGCCGCCGATGACCCGGAGCAATTGTTCCGTCTGCTTTACCGCATTGACGTAGACGAAACGTTGGCCCATCGAGCGCTGGCCGCCGGTACCCCTTTTGCGCTGGCGGGGGCCATCATGGCCCGCATGGTCGAAAAAGCGCACACGCGCCGCAACCTTTCGCTGGATGATGGCGAAGGGGATTGGTAAGCTGTTATGGTTGGAGAGTTGCATTCACCCGCGGCTGCATGAAGCGGTGACCTGAATTTTTCGAGGTCGTTGTCCGAGTTTCGGATTTTCGCCTTATTATTGCGGCATCAATTATTGATAGATCAATTAAAATTCACGTCTTAACTTCTTGATTTTTTCATCGGGAAAATGCGGGACGAAACTGACGAGACAGTGCAAAATAAAATTACTTAATTCATAGATTAAATTAATAAACGGTTTGAGTCAGAAGAAGAAAGTGCCGCTGAGTCAGGTTGTTCTGTTTCAGATTGAGCAAACAAGTAAGCAGGCTAAGCTCTATTCACAGCGCGAATTCGATCGGCAGGGCTTGGGGATAACAGTGGACCAATGGGTGCTGCTAAAAATTATTCATGAGGCTGGCTCATTGTCGCAGCAGGAGTTGGCACAGCGCTCTTTGCGGGATCCGGCCTCCATTACCAGGACACTGGATTTGCTGGTAAAGCGACAGTTTGTGTTTCGTCAACCAGACCCGCAGGACCGGCGACAATTTCAAATTGTCCTGACCAAGCCGGGACGCGATTTTGTTCAGCTTCACATTGCTATGGTTGACGAGCACCGCCGTCGGAGCATAGCCGGAATGTCAAAGAATGAAGCTGAAGCTCTACTGACTTTGTTGAAAACTGTCCAGCTCAATATGGCTACCTAAGCGTTTTTGCTGGTGCGGTAACCTTTTGCGTCCAAATGGTACCTCCACCACTTGAGGGAAGACAATTGGCCGCTGTATAAATGATACATCAATAGTTGTTTTAGCAAGCAATGAACTGTAAAGTCTGGCTGAAAAAATAACATCTTCATTCTTAAGCCAATCACAATCTTTCGTCATGTACAAACCAATGATTGCATTGACAGGATTGATGTTTTTGGTCACGGCAACTTTTGCACAAAGTGCTGCTGTTTCGTCCGTAAGAAAATCGGTTGAAGCTTCTGCTTTAGCTGCTGATCAGTCCGATGTCGTTCCATTGGATGATCTGTTGCATCCGGAGTTTCGCATTGCCATGAACCGACTGTTCGGGAGCCAAGACCTTGTCTTGATGTCCAAGACGGCTTACCTGGAAAAAATTCGATCCAAAGAGTTTGCCGGAACGCCGCGTACGCTGGTGATGACTGATGTTCAGGTAAAAGGGGCGAATGCTGCTGTTACGGCGGTCTTTAAGGGAAGCACTATGAGTTTTCACTCATACTTGACCCTTGTCCAGAATGCCGGAGGACAGTGGTGGGTGGTTCAGGATGTTCCCGTCCTGGATTTGCAGCAGGTATGCAGCGCGGGGAAAGGAACGATGGCTTTTGCAGGTAGTTTGGATGAAGGAGGCGGCAGCATCAGTGGCCAGCTTCCCACAAAGCTTCATTGTTCTTGCTCAGGTCGGATGTTCTTTTCCCTGCGCCTACCATACCGCAGAACCTTGCGAAAAAAGCACGTTGCCCATGTCCAGGTTAAGTATGTCCTTGCCAAGCGAAGTGTTGAAGCTGAGCTCGATAAAGGGTCGGCGTAAAGCTGGTTCGGTAGAAGGGGTTATCCGTACGCGATCGGCCCCTTCAATGTCATCGGGCTGAACAGTCAGCCAACGAACGGGGGTATAGCCCCCGTAGAGTTGGAGCCAGCTTTGTGAATCCGGGATGCGCCAGGCCAGACTGGCCCCGGTTTTTAGTTCCCATATTTCCAGACTTACCAGGCCTTTATAGCCAAAGGCGCATTCCACTTGGCAAAAGGCTAATGAAGTTGCACCCGTGGCCCTATAGCTAGCGTCGGCCCGCAATCCCAATTCCCAATCCGCTTTTTGCCAGACCTTATCGCGGCCAAACCGGTGGCGCAACACCACTTCACGAGGCAAGATTACACGCACACGACTACCCCAGGGCAAACGCGCTTGGCCTCCAGCCCACGGAAGCGCCAGGAAGCGCCCGTCGTTGTACGTTGCTGCCGCACCGTAATAATAGATAAAGCCAACTTTGGTAAACCGGGCGGTTCCTGCGGAGGCAGAAACCCGCACCCCGGGCTTGTCCAGCGAATACACTGACTCGGCGTACATGGCCCGCGCTCCCCATAATAAAAAATATCTTTTGTCTAGGTAGCGGAAGCCGGAAGCGCCCACATAACCTTCTACCACCTTTAATCCTTCAGAATACTCCCGTGTAAAAACAGCGGTTTCTGGCCTGATTCCATACCCTGCTCCAACATCCAGAAAACGCTGCCGGATGTCAGGTTTCACGACGCGCACAAGGTCTTTCCAATGGTCCAGAGTAAAAAGCTCGCCGAGATCGGTGCGCACACCAACCGTACCTTTCAATGGAATGCTCAGATCCAGGCTGTTTTCAAATTGCCGGTCAATGCCATTGGGGGCTGGTCGGAACTCCGAGGTAACGGTGAGCCCTGGTGCCAGCAGGTTGTCCAGCCGGAAGAGGTCTACGGATTGCGCCTGGAGGTTGCTGGAGCACAGCCCAATGCACAACCCTAAACTTTGCCCTAAGCGCAGCCCTGGGTCCAGCTTTAAGCACAGACCCAGGGCAAGGGAACGCCCCCAACCCCTCGGTCTGGTGTGCTCTCTGCGGACGAACAAAACCCTATGCATCCAGTGCACTGATCATTACTTTGTCAATTCTAACTCCGTCCATGTCCAAAATTTCCAGCCGCATGCCCTGCAGGTTGATGACCTCGCCGGCTTTGGGGATGTGTTGCAGGTACTCCATCAGAACGCCAGATAAGGTCACGTAATTGCCACTGTAGTGTCGAATCCATTCCCATTCCAGCTTGACTTGCAATTCGTCGATTGGCGTTGCGCCGTCCGCCAGCCAGGACCCGTCCCCACGCAGAATCATATACTCCCCTTCGCCCTCTTCTCCGGCATCAGGGATATTACCAAAAACCCCTTCCGTGATATCGTGAATGGTAATAATGCCTTCAAACGAACCATATTCGTTAATGACTATACCAAAATGTTTTTTTTCTTTTTTAAAACGCTGCATCACGGACCAGGCCAGCATGGAATCAGGCACAAAAACGGTGGGCTTGATCAGTTCCTGAACAGATCTTTCAGGGTGCATAAAAAATTCCCTGGCGCTCAAAATGCCCTTCATCACATCTTTATTGCGGTCGTACACCGGAAAATAGGAATGGCTATGTTGTTGCAGCGTAGCCGTGATATCGCTTTTACTTCTATTGATGTCCAGCGCTACCACTTCGTTTCGGTGGGTCATCAGACTATAAGCTTTCTTATCCGAAAAGCGGAAGACATTCTCGTGCAGAAACTCCTCGTCGCTTTCCATCACGCCCTGTTGTCGCGCAGTGCGGATCATGGCCTTGAGCTCTTCTTCTGTGATTTGTTCGTTCGAAACGTTTCGGATCCCGAACAGCCGCAGCACCAATTGCGTGCTGATGGTCAGCAATTTGACGAAAGGGTAGGTGATCCGCGAAAAAATATCCAGCACCGGCGAGACCGTCAGTGCCAGCGAATCGGCGTGTTGCAGCGCGTAGGATTTTGGAATTAGCTCCCCCACAACAATAGACAAATACGTAATCAGAATGATGCTCCCGGCCAAGGCCAAGGTGTAGGCCGGTGCCTCCGCCATGCCGGCATTTTCCAACAAGGGCGCTAAAAAACTTGCCACCACTTCGCCCCCATAAACGCCTTGAACGATGCCGATCAGGGTTATGCCTACCTGAACCGCGCTGAGAAACTGCTGCGGATTCGCGGTCAATTTGAGCGCCGCCTTGGCACCCAAATGGCCCTTCGCCGCCTTTTGCTCTAAACCGGACTTTCTGGCCGACACCAACGCAATCTCGGAGAGCGCAAAGAATCCGTTGATCAGCGTTAAGCCAAAAATAATGAGAAATTCCATGGGATAGGCAAGCGAATTAGCTTGCAAAATACGCCTAAGTTGCCCAATGCATGGCGAAGGGCGCAATCAGCAACGGCCACAGTTTTTGAAGCCAAAAGAGCAGGTCCAGGGAACAGCCCCCACCCCCCCGGGAGAAGTGCTAAATTTGGGGCGTTAGCAAAATCCCGGCCACAGCGCTGCTCGGGCCCTTCGCCCGGCCAGAAATCCGCTCATAAACGTTAAGCCCTTCGCCCTGCCCATGACCCGCTCTGCAGAACCCACGCAAAAATCCTGGATCGAAACGGCCCCGGACAGCGATTTTCCTATCCAGAACCTGCCGTTTGGCATCTTTCGCACCAGCGACCGAAGTGCCCGCCCTGGCATCGCCATCGGCGATTACATCGTGGATTTGTCCGCCCTTTTTCAGGCCAACTTGCTCAACGTGCGCGGCATCATTGCCTCGGTACTGACGCAGCCTTACCTCAATGACCTGATTGCGCTGGGTAAAAATACCACCAATGGCATCCGTGAACGGGTGCGCGAGTTGCTGTTTGAAGACACGCCCGACATCCGCGACAACCTGAACCTGCGCGAGCGCTGCCTTGTGCGCCGTTCAACCGCAGAAATGCAAGTGCCCGTTCAAATCGGCGACTACACGGACTTTTACTCGTCCATTGACCACGCTACTAACGTGGGCACCATGTTTCGCGACCCCAACAACGCGCTACTGCCCAATTGGAAACATATGCCGGTGGGTTACCACGGCCGCGCCTCCAGCATCGTGGTTTCCGGCACGCCCATCCGCAGGCCCAAAGGCCAACAAATGCTTGAAGGTGCTGCGGCACCGATCTTTGGTCCCACCCGCCAACTGGACTTTGAATTGGAAGTGGCTTTTGTAACGGGCAAGCTCACAGAATTGGGGCAATCGATCCCAACTAATAAAGCCGAAGATTGCATATTTGGTATTCTGCTTTTTGATGACCTCAGTGCCCGCGACATCCAGAAATGGGAATACGTGCCGCTCGGGCCCTTTTTGGCCAAAAACTTTGGTTCGGTCATTTCTCCCTGGATTGTAACGCTGGAGGCGCTGGAACCCTTTCGGGTGAAAGGTGCGGAGCAGGACCCGGCCGTTCTGCCGTATTTGACCTTTGAGGGCAAAAAGAACTACGACATCCACCTGGAAGTGGCCATTCAGCCGACGGGGGGCAATCCATTCACGGTCAGCAAAAGCAATTTCAAGCACCTGTACTGGAACATGTGCCAGCAATTGGCGCATCAGACCGTTAACGGCTGCAACATCAACGTCGGCGACCTTTACGCCTCCGGCACCATTTCCGGTCCGGATCCCGGCAGCTACGGTTCCATGCTGGAGTTGGCTTGGAAGGGCACCAAACCAGTAAAGATTCCAGGATTCGGCGAGCGCAAGTTTATCGAAGACGGCGACGTCATCATCATGCGGGGCTGGGCACAGGGCAAGGGTTATCGCGTTGGTTTTGGCGAATGCCGTTGCGAAATTCTTCCCGCCATTCTATAATGTTTTATATTTTGGAACGATTGTTCCAATTAAGATAATAAAAGTTATGTCTTTCAGAACTTTGATTCCCGAAGAAGTCGCTCCTGCTGAGCGGCACCAGTTGCTGCTCTCTGCCGTTGCCCCCCGGCCAGTTTGTTTCGCCTCAACCGTGGATGCCGAAGGCCGTCCCAATCTGGCGCCATTTAGTTTTTTTAACATCTTTAGTTCCAACCCGCCAGTAGCGGTGTTTAGTCCGGCGCGCTCCGGACGGGATGGCACATTAAAGGACACGCTGCTCAACATTCGCGAAGTTCCGGAAGTAGTGATCAATATAGTATCTTATTCTATGGTTCAGCAAATGTCGCTGGCCAGCACGGCCTACCCTCGCGGCATCAACGAGTTTGAGAAAGCCGGATTCACTGCGCTGACATCCGACACTGTGAGGCCGTTTCGCGTGGCAGAGAGCCCTGCGCAATTTGAGTGTACCGTAAGAGAAGTTGTGGAGTTGGGCAGCAAGGGCGGAGCCGGTAACCTGGTCATCGCCGACATTCAGCGCATGCATTTTGCGGAGCGCATTTTCGGGGTTGATGGCCGCATTGACCCGCACAAAATTGACCTGGTGGCACGCATGGGTTACGACTATTACTGCCGGGCATCCGGTGCCGCAGTTTTTGAGGTTGAAAAGCCCATTACCCGCCTCGGCATCGGTGTGGATGCCCTTCCGGAGCGCATCCGGCTCAGCGCTGTGCTGACCGGAAACCACCTGGGGATGCTTGGCAACACGGAGGCCCTTCCCTCGGAAGTAGAGGCCGCTTCGGTAGCCGATGAGCCGCGCCTTGCGGCGTTACTGTCGGGCTCTCCAAGTAAAGAGCGAACTCTTGCCCTGCACCGGTTTGCCGCAGCGGAACTGGATGCCGGCAGGGTATGGTTTGCTATGAAAGTGCTGATGCTGGATCGCTAAGGCAGGGTATGGTTTGCTATGAAAGTGCTGATGCTGGATCACTAAGGCTTGGCATATTGGCAGGCAAAACCGCGCCGGTGTTTCAACTGCTGCTGCGGGCCCTGAGCGTGTCTACGACAGCCTTAACGATGGCTCTCGTTTCTGGCGACCACCAATGTAGCAAAGCCGGGGCAAAGACCACGTCAAATTCCATTTGCATTTCCTGGCGCAGGTTTCGGCGAATGTTGATTTTGCTCTGCTGCCAGGTAAAAGACTGGTAGTTAATGTAGCGCTGCATTTGCCGCTCGGCCTGGATCAATACTTGGCTGGCCTCCACTACTTCGTGGATCAGGCCAATTTGCAAGGCTTTGTCTGGCTTAACCAATTTGCCCTCCAGCAGCATGGTATGGGCTAGATTGTCGCCGATCCAAAATCGGTAGAGGTTGAAAATGGCCTCGGGAACCATGATGCCCACCGGAATTTCGTTGAGACCGATGGTGAAGTCGCCAGCGGCCATGACGCGGTAATCGGCGGTTAGGGCCAACAAACAGCCGCCGGCAGGTGCATGCCCCGAAATGGCCGCGACCAGCGGTTTTGGCCATGCCACCATTTCTTGTATAAGCCCCATAAAGCTTCGCCAAAACTCTTCCACCGCAGCCGCATCGTAATCGTAGAGCGCAATCAGATCAAGACCGGCAGAGAAAAAGCGCTCTTTTCCCGCCAGCACCATGCCTTTAATCTCGTCGTCTTTCAGCGAAAGCCTGAACACCTCGCGCAGCTCGTCCACGAGCGTTTGATCCAAAGCATTGGCTTTTCCGCGGGTCATGGATACCACCAGGTATCCGTTTCTTATCTCTGTTATCAGTTGGCTCATGGTACCACAAAGATTGGATTATTCCGGGTATTGTTTCACGGTATGTGATATTCGGCCAGCTGCAACATGCGCTTTCCAGCGTATCTTTTAGCAAAAGTACCCATGCTTCGTATCCTGTTGTTTAGCGCACTGTTCTGCGCTGTTTCGCCGGCCTTCGCGCAGAGCATTCCCCACGATTCCCGCACCGCTGCGGGCTTTCAATTGCGCGAAGGTGATTTTTTAGTCAACCGGGGCTTGTGGGAAGAAGCGCTGTCAGCCTACACCATGGCCATTGAGCTGGATCCTGATTACGCGCAAGCTTATTTGCGTCGGGCTAATTTGTACCGGCACCGTCAGGAGTTCAGCCTGGCTATTGCCGACTACAACAGAGCCATTCTGCTCAACCCCTTTGCAGAGGCCTTTTACGATGCCCGCATTCGCACGCGCATTTTGGCCATGGACCTGGAGGGTGCCGAGCAGGATTTGGCGGATTCGCGCAAAGTTCTGCCCGACCAGCCCGGCGTGCGCGAACAACGCGCCGACGCCTACCTGATGTTGGAGAATTACCAGGCCGCTGAAGCGGAATTGGCCCCCTTGCTTGCTGCAGAGTTCATGGATACCGTACTGGCCCTCAAACAAAGCCAGGTCTTGCTGGGTCAGGGGTCTTTGCAAGAGGCGGAAGCGGCTGCGCGGCGAGCACTTGACCTCAATCCGCTTTCGTCCGTTGCACAAGATCAACTCGGTGTGGTGCTGATGGCGCAGGGCAATTACGAACAAGCCCGCCAGGCTTTTGAGCAGGCGCTCGAGCTTAATCCGGAGTTTGCGCTGGCGCGCTTTAACCGGGGAATGGCCTCGCTGCGTCTCGGCAACCTGGACGAAGCCCTCAGCGACATGAACCAGGCAATGGCCCTCAGCCGAGATTTTCCCAACATGCACTTTGCTCGCGCTTTGACTCGCAAGTCGCTTGGCGACTGGGGCGGCGCGTTGCAGGATTACAACAAAGCGCTCGGTTTTGATGCAGGATTTCAGCAGGCGCTGTTCAACCGGGCCGTCACCCGCAAATTGCTCGGCGATTACGACGGTGCTCGCCGGGATGCCGAACAGCTCCTTCGGCTCAGTCCAAATGACCCCCAAATCTGGAACCTTCGGGGCAATGTAGCGCTGCTTTTTGACCAGTTCACCGAGGCAATCAGCCACTACTCACAGGCTATTAGCATGAACCCGGATTACGCTGAAGCGCACCACAACCGGGGCATTGCATACCTGATGCGTCTTGAGCCCTTGCGCGGCTGCCCGGATTTACAGATCAGCGCAAGCAAAGGCTACACGCCGTCTGATCAGGTGATGGCTGCGTTTTGCAGTCCCTGAGGCGAAGGGTTACTCGCCTTGCCCAAGGGTGTATGCGCGTTCGCCGTTGATCTCGTAAAGGTTTTCGGTTTTTATGATGGCTGACCCGGCGGCGTTCAGTCGGCTTTGCAAGGCCAATACATCCAGAAAGGACACTTCCCGAGCCTGGACCATGCCTTCTCCCCAGGCGTCCAGTTTGGAGTCGGTGCTCACAAAGCGGCAGCGCCAGTGGTCCGTACAAAAGGTTTCCGGATAGCCATCCGGATAAACTTTCAGGCCTCGATTGCTGATCATTTTTAGCTTCAGGGCTTTGCCAGCGTGCGTTTCCAAAAACTTTCCCAATTCTTGTGGATTGCGCTCGCCGCTTGCGCCGGTCCAGTCCAGAAAAACATCGATGCCCACCAGGCGTTTGTTCACGGGTGCGGGAACATAGGCTGGAATCTGAATGGGTTGAGAAGCACGCACCCGCGCAGCAGGCAGGCTTCGCGGCTTCTCCCCGAGCCGTTCAGCCACTGCATCAGCGAAGGCTCGCGTGCCAGAACTTTTACGGGCAGGCGAAGTTGACGCGATGTCGGCCGTATGGATGCCGTCTTCCAAGGTGCGCCGCCAGGCATTCTGAATGAGAGCGGATTGCTCATTCAGGCCAAGGTGGCCTAGCATCATACAGGCGGCGTTCAGCAGCCCGGATGGGTTGGCCAGGTCTTTACCAGCTATATCGGGCGCCGATCCGTGGATGGCTTCAAACATGGCAAAGTCCTGCCCAATGTTGGACGAACCGGCCAGACCGACCGAACCGGCCACCTGCGCCGTAATGTCCGATATGATGTCGCCATAAAGGTTCAGCGTAACCACCACATCAAAACGCTCCGGCTCCGCCGCCAGCAACGCAGCGCCAATGTCAATGATTTTGTGCTCGGTCTGAATGTCCGGATAGTCTTTGGCCAGCTCATCAAAGATGCGGTGAAACATCCCATCCGTAAGCTTCATTATGTTGTCTTTGGTCAGGCAAGTTACTTTGCGTCGACCTTGCGTGCGCGCGTATTCAAAAGCATAGCGAATGATACGCTCGCAACCCGGCCTGCTCACAAGCTTGAGGCACTGCACCACTTCGCCCGTTTGCTGATGCTCAATGCCCGCGTAGAGGTCTTCCTCGTTTTCGCGTACCACCACCAAATCCATACGGGGGAAGTGGGTCGGTACAAAGGGCGAGTATGCCTGCACAGGCCGGACATTTGCAAATAGCCCCATCGTTTTGCGGATGGTCACGTTCAGGCTTTTGTAACCTCCTCCCTGCGGGGTGGTGATAGGGGCTTTCAGAAAAATGCGGTTATTGCGCAACAGTGCCCAATTGTCCGGAGCAATGCCGGATAAGTGCCCTTGCTGGTACACGGATTCTCCAATTTGAATTTCGTCAAAGCTCAGCCCGCAGCCAGCCATGTCCAGAATCAACAGCACAGCTTCCATAATTTCCGGACCGATGCCGTCGCCCATGGCGTACGTAATTCGGTTCAGGGTTGGCGCGACTGGCGCGACCGGAAAAATTTGAGCTTTACTGTTCATTTGTTTAGTATTATTCTCTTAAAAAGTAGTATTACTATCCTCACAAAGATCGCTCCTTTTACGCTCCGCGACAACCTTAGAGGAGACGATTAGCCTTTTTGTGGAAAAATGGGGTGGGTACGTCGCGGTCCTGGACCGGCGCTCTCGCCACGGTCACAGGCATTGCCGTTGCGGCGCTTAGTTTTGAGGTTTTACCACACCAAAGTTGCCATGCCCAACGCCTTTCTTCCCCCGACCTTGAAAATCTTTGCGGCCTATAAAAGCATGGGCGAACGCGCCATGGCTCAGCTCAGCGACGCAGACCTGCACTGGCAGTTCAACGAGGACACCAACAGCATTGCCATGAACGTGCACCACCTCTGGGGCAATATGCGAAGCCGCTGGACGGACTTTCTGACCAGCGACGGCGAGAAGTCCTGGCGTGAGCGCGATGCCGAATTTGAACCTTACAAGGCCAGCCGGACCGAAATCCTGCAGCGCTGGGAGGAGGGTTGGACCTGCCTTTTTACCGCCTTGGAAAGCCTCCAGCCGGAAGACCTGGACCGGACCGTGTTCATCCGTGGCGAGGCGCACTCGGTTCCTGAAGCCATTCAACGCCAGGTGGCACACTATGCCTACCACATTGGGCAGATGGTGCAGATTGGCAAGATGATCCGGGGGCAGGAGTGGGCATCGTTGTCGATTCCGAAGCCGGGAAGGGGATAGGGGGGGAAGGGTTGGGTGAGAGAATGCGCGCTGATTTCTAAATGTGATGCTCATCTCAACATTGCCTTTGAACCCTAGTAATGTCCTTATTTTAATTTCACCATGCTATTTATTTATGCTAATTTAGTATGTTATGAAGCATCTAATACTTGCGACATTGGCTATCGTGGTCACTCCACATCTTATTCAAGGACAGGAGTATTTCCAATATTTCGATGGCGAGGACCTGCCTTTTTCATACCCTATCGAAATAACCATTACCGACAAGAGCACGCCCAATGCCTGGCAAATAGGGATGCCGAATAAGGTGAAGTTTAGAGAAGCCCGCACAAAACCCAACGCTATCCTGACACAGTTGGAAGGGTTTTACGCCGCTGGGGACACCTCCACTTTCATTGCATCAATGAATACGAAGGAAGCCTTAGGCAGCATATTTGCCTTTCAATGGATGCAGCGGATAGATTTTATGGAGGGCGATGGCGGTATTGTCGAGTACTCGGTTGACAAGGGAGTTACCTGGGAGAATCCGTTCGATAATCCTTATGTTTATGCTTTTTATGGATTTAGTGCCGCCAACGTCGATACGCTTGCTAATGGCGACATCGCGTTCGTAGGAAAGGATGACACCTGGCGCAACGTTTGGTTGTGTTTTGAATACGGGTGGCTTGTTACCGTAGGCGATAGTTTGTCTTTTCGCTATACACTGGCCAGCGGCCCCGGAGGCAAAGAAGGCGAGGGCTGGATGATTGACAATATGTATGCGGCGGTAACATACACGCATACCATAAACGAAGTAAAACCGACAGAGTACTTCTCTGTTTATCCAAATCCTGTTTCAGATCGGGTGTTCCTCAAAACGATGAAACTTGATCAATACCATGTTATTGAACAAATGATGCTCTACGATGCGCAAGGACGTATTGTGCAGGAATGGGCCAACATACCAACGCACTTCTTTTTTGATGTTAACCATTACCCGGCTGGTCAGTACAACCTGGTGGTGCTGACAAACCTGCGAACGGTAACGGTTCCGGTCATTATTCAGCATCCATAATGTTTTTTGGGCGAAGCGGCTCCTTTGCTTCGCTGCTGCTTGGCTGCTGGCTGTTAGCCGCCTCCACTTATCCGGGCGAAGGGTATTCGTTCCCGGAAATGCGGTTTTTTCCACCGATGCCTGACAACCCTGAGAACCCGGTTTCCGTTCAAGGCGTAGCCTTGGGCCGTTATTTGTTTTATGATCCCATTCTTAGCCGCGATAGCAACATGGCTTGTGCTACATGCCACCAGCAAACGTATGCTTTTTCTGGCGGGCCAGCTCGTTTTTCTGCGGGTCGAAATGGGAAACCCCTTGCCCGAAATACTTTGCCCTTGTTTAACCTGGCCTGGTATCCGGCATTCTTTTGGGACGGGCGCGCGGTTACCCTTGAGAACCAGGTTTTTGAACCAGTTGCACATCCACAAGAAATGAGTTTGCCTTGGGCAGAAGCAGCAAGCCGCCTGGCGGACCATTCGTTTTACGCGTCCCAGTTTCAGGATGCTTTCGGCAATGTTCCAATCGACAGCATTCTGGTTGCAAAAGCTTTGGGACAATTTTTACGGACACTGATATCCTACCAGAGTAAATACGATCAGGTATTGGCAGGCAAGGATTATTTTACGCATCAGGAATTTCGGGGCTTTCAGGTGGCCAACGAAATGGATAAAGGTGATTGCATACAGTGCCATTCCACCGATTCAGATGCTTTGGGAACGCATAGAAATTATAGCAACAATGGATTGAACGCAGCCTCGCAGCCGGGTGATTATCCCGATGCTGGAAGAGGCGCTGTTACCGGCAATCCTGCGGATTTTGGCAAGTTCAAAACGCCGTCGCTGCGCAATTTGGTTTTTACTGCTCCGTACATGCATGACGGGCGTTTTGAGACCTTGCAAGAAGTACTCGATTTTTACAGCACCGGCGTGCAGGAAGGGTTAAATACCGATTCCAGAATGTCCTTAGCCCACCAGGGCGGTGTTCAGCTTAACGATCAGGACAAAGCGGATTTGATTGCCTTTTTGTTGACTTTGTCAGACTCCGCATTCGTCAGGGAGCAAGCGTTCAGCAACCCTTTTCTGGATTAGTGTCTGCCCCATGCTTGGTTGGCAGTTTAATGCCAGTTAACTCACTTTGATGGCTGGCTGATTTTCACGGTCTTTTGCTGCTAAACACGACAAGCGGGACAAAGACAGTTACCCGTAAATTGCTGGTTCACTGAAAGGTTGACTGGACGTTTGGTTAGATTCACTCATATTTATTGACGATGAATTTATTAAAATCAGCTAATTGTCTTTTTTTCAGTGTGTTAGCCGTTGTGCTGCTAAGCGCTTCGGTTTCCGGCCAAACCTACAGCATCCCTTTTGCGGAGAAGCAGCCTGCTTGGGTGTTCCCGTTGTGGTTTACCAATGGGGATGGGCAGAAGGATACAATTTATTTGGCTTATGATCCGGAGGCGAGTTCGGCAACGGAAGATTCACTGTTTGGTGAGTACTCGATTGAGCCTGATGAATCGGCATTTTATATTAGAATCGGGCCAAATTGGAGAGTTTTAGCTACAGTCGACCTCACTTATGCAACAGATTTGTTGGGGTATAACATTGCTTACCCATTTACGATTACTTACGATGCAAAACTATTGTACAGTGACAGCCTTCCAGGTTTTCCTTCTAATGAAGTGCCCAAGGTTTGGGCGCTATTAACAGGTGAGGGAATCGTAGATGGTTGTCCGAACATAGATTTTGATGGTTACCAGGTAATCTTAGTCGATACTGTTATTGATGGGTATCCTGGCTCAACATTTGTAGAACCACATTGTCTGCGAGATTCATTAGTAATCGTTGAAGGAGAAGCTACAATGGCTATAGGGTTGAAAGAGTAGAATATAACTACAGGTGTTAGCTCAGGCATAACTCACCTTCATGAATTTGCTGATGCGTGGATTTATCACAGCGAATTGTATGTCTCGGTCAATAGTACTGAATGGATTCGGTTACAAGTGTTTTATCAAAGTGGTGCGCTGCTCTATGAACGGATGTTTGAGCCAGGGGTCTATATACACACGGAGATTTTGGCAGCACAACTCGAAGGGTTGAGTGGCCTCTTGCTGGTAAGTATAACAAGCGGTCAAAAGACAGTTACCCGAAAATTGCTGGTTCCTTGAACAATTGAAAGGAAGCCACAACAATGAAACCTCTGGTTTGTTTTAACCCGGATAAGCGGCCCAGCCCCTCTCACCCCTTCGCCCGTTTCCAGTCGCTCAGATCGCGTCCGGTTAGTTGCTCCAGCGCGGTGATGTCTTCCAGGAAGAGCGGCAGGAGCGCGTTGTATTGCTCTGCGGTCATGCGGTCTTTTTCGCCTACGTTTCGCGATTTGAGCCAGGTGCGCATGCGGTGGCGGATTTCGCGGCCAAAGGCAGCGCGCAGCAGGGGCCGCAGCATTTTTTTGACTGGGTTTTCCTGCGTGATGAGGTGCTGCATGGCTTTTGATTTGGGCGCACCAGATACATTCTTCTGGTCCAGAATCAGAGGCACGTCGGGGTCGATTTCCAGGAACTGAAACACTTGGCGCATAAAGGCGGCGGGGTCGGCCTGGAGGTCGTCAAAGAAGAAGACTTGAAACCGGGGGAAGGCTTGCTGGAAGGCGCGCACCCCTTCGGCATACATAGAATGCGCTACGTAATGCCACATGAAGTCCCAGCCATCGGCGGTGCGTTGGGGCTCGGCGGCGAGTGCCTGTTCCAGCGTGAGTTTTTCGTGCAGGTCGCGGCTGAAGAAAGTGTAGCCGGAATAGGTGCGGTCAACGGGGTTTCGGAGCACGGCCATGAGCTTGGCGTCCGGACCCAGCAGGGCTTTGATGCGCGGAATGGATTCGCGCCAATAGTAGAGGTACCCGGTGGCCACTTCGCCCCGAACGGGATACGACCCAGCCCCGGAATAGGCCTTCAGAAACGCGGCTTCCTCAAATACGATTTCTTCAGCCGGACGCTGCGCCGGATAGGGCAGGTGGTTGTTGCGGTACAGTGCTGATTGAAAATAGAACGTCTCCTTGGTAGGCATGAACACCTGCGGGTGCTGCTTGAGGTAGTCGTAAAGCGACGTGGTGCCGGTTTTAGCGGCGCCAACGACAAGGAAATTGGGCTTAATGACCGTCATGGGGTGGGATGCAGGCGCAAAGATAAGAGCATTAGTACCGGTGAAAGATTTAACGTAAACTTCTCATTTATTTAACATCAAAAGTTTGGTTATGTGGTTGGGGGGGGTAATATTGCCCATTGATTTACAAAATACTCCTAGTCATGCGCCAATGTTGGCTGTTTGTGATTATCTTGATGAGTATGGTTGGTTCAAATGCTCAAACCTTTGTCGGCACTTGTCCGATACCAGAACCTGCACTGCAATGGACAAACGAATCAGCCAGTTCTCTGGGTTTAACCAGTTTTGGCGGGCGTATTGATATTTTCGGTTCTTTTACGGTTAAACGGTTAATGTGAGTACGTTCACCTTTTTTGGGGCAGAGGTTGGTGTTCTTAGTGACGGTGACATTTATACGGTAACCATCCTGTCAGAGAACGGCCCTTTACTGACTGAAAAGCTGTTCATTGCCCGATGAGAAGAGCATTAGAACCATTCTTATTTTCCATGCTGGTCTGCCTTGGCGGACCAGCATGAGCTCAGGGGCATGATGCAAATTGGATTTTCGGAGATGGGTTTCATCTTAAGTTTGACGACTCGGGGCCTACAGCTCTACCCTATATAGATGATTTCTATGCGTTTAAAGGAGCTTCAACTTTTTCCAACAGACAAGGTGAACTGCTTTTTTATTCTAATAGTCGGCAAATTTGGAATAAAAATTTTGTTCCATTAATGAATTCTGATAGTCTCAAACACGATTCTTATAATACCTTAGGATCCTATTTGGTCCAAGGATCAATGTTTTTGCCATATCCCGGAGATACTAGTAATTCATTATTTTATTACTTAATGATAGACGAAGAAGATTTTCAACCAAGTTATTTGAAATATTCCGTTGTCGATTTAAGTCTTGATTCCGGACTGGGAGGTATTGTAGATGGGAAAAAAAACATTCAAATTATTGATGTGAGAATTGGAGAGGGGTTAACCGCGATTAAACATGCGAATGGAAGAGATTGGTGGATTATAGCTCGGAAAGTATCTTCATTTCCATTTACAGATAGATTTATCTATGCATTGTTGACCCCCAATGGCATAGAACTATCTGGAGAAAGTGTTCCTGAATTCACAGGTACATATGGGGGCAATTTAACTGGGAATAGGAAGGGTAATTTGTTAGCTTGGGTTAGTGCGAGTGCTTATTCACATACTATGCCGACATTGGCCCTTTACAATTTTGATCGTTGCAGTGGCAATATTTCAATTATTGATACCATTCTTGCGCGTTCTCCTTCGGATCAACTAATTTCAGCATGTTTTGCTCCAGACTCAAATATTTTATATGTTAGTACTGATAGAAACTTTTCGTTGTATCAATATTCTTGGCCTTTAAACAATTTAAAGGATAGTTTGATTTTTCGAATAAAGGGACCGGGTTTAAGTACTTATGGAAATAGAGGGGGTAATTTGGTAATGGGTGCAGATAATAAAATTTATATGTCGATGAGGAGACAATCTCTAAGCAATAGCCTTGATGGATTCGCTGAGTTTCTGGCTGTTATTACTAAACCAGACTTGAGTGGAATAGGATGTTATTTTGACACTTTTGGTGTCTTTATGAATGGCCGCGAAAACACTACCTATTCCCTCCCCAACTTCCCTAACTACGATCTGGGCGCGCTTTTAGGCAGCCCCTGTGATACCTTGAGCCCTGTGGATACTACCCAGACCAGCATCCCGGTATTTCCACAAGGGACTACCACATGGTCGGTCATCCCAACCATAAGTGACGGCCTTTTTACCATTCAGGGAGCAGCAAATGGGACGCTTATGGTGTACGATTTGTATGGTCGCGAGGTGTTTCGAAAACCCCTCACGAATTCTACATCCTTTGACCCGAGCACTTATCCGCCTGGGTTATATTGGGTTACCGTTCAAAAGGACGATGGCACTTGGTATCCTGCCCGGAAGATCATCCGGAAGTAAGATGGTTTTTCTAAGCAGTAGGAAGGATAATGAAGGCCTTTCCAACAACGTAACCTAAAATTCTTTTAATTTTAAAATTTAAATCATGTTATGTGGCATGGGGGGAGTATTATTACCTATTGATTTAAAAAATGCTCCCTGTCATGCGCCAATGTTGTCTGTTTGTGATTATCCTATTGAGTATGGTTGGTTCTGTTGCCCAAATCTGTGATGGTAGCTATACGGTGCGCACTATATCAGTATCTGGAGTTGTTGCAACGCACAAGCTTTTTATCTCCCGATGAAAAGATTCAAGACCATAGTTCTGGCTATTGTGCTGCTCTGCTTAGGCAGAGCAGCACAGGCACAGGGTCATGATTCGCATTGGATTTTTGGAAATGGAAATCACGTCCAGTTTTCTGCACTTGGTCCAGTATTGTTACCTCCAGTAATAGCTTTTGAATCGCAAGAAGCTATAGCTAATATATCTGATAAACAGGGTAACCTTGTCCTTTTTTCAAACAATGAAGAGATTTGGGGATCTGATCTTCAGATTATTCCAGGAACAGAAGCATTGGATCTTGGAGAATTTGGAAGAACAATGACCAATGGCTGCATTGCCTTACCTTGGCCAGGTGATTCCTTAGATAATCTTTTTGTTGTTTTTTACACGGAATGGAATTCTCACCGAGTCAGATATACGCTCTTTGATAAGCGCATAAATACAGGCAAAACGGGAATAGCAGATTCAGGATCAACAGAGGGGAGTTTTATTAATATACCCGTTTGGAGTGCTGAGGCTGCTGATGCGATTAATGCCGTTCGGCATGGTAATGGCAGGGATTGGTGGATTGTTTCCCGAACCTATCCCGACGGATCTGATTCCTTGATTATAGCCTTGCTCACTCCAAAAGGAATTGAATACACGTCTGCGATGGCCTTTTCCTTTGATACAGGTTTTGGTGGGGAGATGAGTTTTTCACCGGCAGGGGATAAATTGGGTATTTCCTGTAGTTATGAGGGGGGGAATACATACTTTGCCCTATATGCATTTGACCGGTGTGATGGACAAGCAACATTGATGGATACCCTATTGCCTAAAAATGGAAATCGCTATTATGGTGTTGCGTTTTCACCCGATGGTAGGAATATTTATACAAGTAGCCTTATGAAACATTCAATTTTTAAGTTAAACTTTATTGATGGTCGGATTGTAGATACCATAGTGTATAGATTTCCTGGAGATTCATTTTTCGAAAACTATGGTGGTCAATTGCAATTGGCACCGGATGGCAAGATTTACCATGTCTCTGGGAGGGTATCGCCATTGAGTGGATTGCCTGAATTTTCAGAATATCTGGCTGTTATAACTGAGCCAAACAGAGGGTCTGCTTATTGTGGCTTTGATACCTTTGGTTTGTATTTGGAGGGGCTTCCTTCAACTGGAGGAGTTGGCTCCCTCCCCAACTTTCCCAACTACGATCTTGGCCCTTTAATAGGCAGCCCCTGCGATACGCTGAGCCCCTTGGATATTACCCAGACCAGCATCCCGGTATTTCCACAAGGGACTACCACATGGTCGGTCATCCCAACCATAAGTGAGGGTCTGTTTACCATTCAGGGTTCAGCAAATGGAACGGTTATGGTGTACGATTTGTATGGTCGCGAGGTGTTTCGAAAACCCCTCACGAATGCTCCATCCTTTGACCTGAGCACTTATCCGCCTGGGTTATATTGGGTTACCGTTCAAAGCGATCATGGTATATGGTATCCAGCCCGGAAGATCATCCGGCAGTGAAAGGTGATTTGAAGCCTTTTCAGTTTTTAAAGGATAAGTAGAAAAATAAGGTTTCGTTCGTAGGCATAAACACCTGCGGGTGCTGTTTCAGGTAGTCGTACAGGGAGGTAGTGCCAGTTTTAGCGGCGCCAACGACCAGAAAATTGGGTTTAATGACCGTCATAGGTTTGGGGATGCGGGGCAAAGAACGGTATCTTATCTTTGAGTTAGATTATCAATAGCACCATTACTATGGACCTTAAAGCAGAAAAATTGGAGCTCATCCAGTGGTTGGCCCAATTGACTGATGAGAACATCATTGCTAAGATTAGAAATCTTCGCAACGAGAAAACGGATTGGTGGGATCAAATAGCCGATGAGGAGCGTGTATCTATTCAAGAGGGCTTAGAGGAGTTGGAAAGGGGTGAAGGTGTTTCTCATGAAGAGGTTTTAAAGAAAGTGAGAGATAAGTATAAGTTATGAGTCATGGTATTGTGTGGTCTCCCAAAGCCCTTAAAGACCTGGAGGGAATTCTTGACTATCTGTTAAAGGAATGGGGTGGGGGCAGTGTGGTAAAATTTATAGCAAGATTGGAAGGAGCAATAGAAACTATCAAAATTCATCCTGAACTCTATCAAGCTTCCATATCGCGTCCTGGGTTGCGACGTTGTGTTTTGACTAGCCGTGTAGTTCTATATTATCAGGTAAAGTTTAAAACTATACAAATTGTTTCTGTACATCAAACCAAAAAGTTACAGTAAATGTATATGTATTAAATTCAATCTAAATATTTCTCCTTCCCCGTATCTTTGCCCTCTGTTTAACGCAAGCCTGTCATGAGCACCAACGCCCCCCATTTGTCAGAACAAGAACTCGTTCGCCGGGAGAACCTGCGCAAAATTCAGGAACTGGGCATAAATCCCTACCCGGCCGAGGCCTTTGCGGTTAGTCACCACAGCCAGGCCATCCTGGAGGGTTTTGATGCCAACCCTGAGGCGTTTGCGGAGGTGTCGCTGGCGGGGCGCATGATGGCGCAGCGCATCATGGGCAAGGCGGCGTTCATGGAGCTGCAGGATGCGGCAGGTCGAATGCAGTGTTATGTGGCCCGCGACGAAATCGCGCCCGGCGAGGACAAAGCGCTCTACAACGACGTCTTCAAGAAGTACCTGGACCTGGGCGACTGGGTGGGGGTGCGCGGCCATGCGTTTCGCACGCAAACGGGACAAATCAGTATTCACGTTACGGAGTTGCGTCTGCTCAGCAAGGCCCTTCGCCCGTTGCCTGTGGTGAAAGAAAAAGATGGTGAAGTTTTTGATGCGTTCAGCGACCCGGAGCAGCGCTACCGGCAGCGCTACGTTGACCTGATTGTGAATCCGGAGGTGCGCCAAACCTTTATCAAGCGCGCGCGAATGGTCACGAGCATGCGCGATTTTTTGAACAGCCGGGGTTATTTGGAAGTGGAAACGCCCGTGTTGCAACCGCTCTACGGCGGTGCAGCAGCGCGGCCTTTCAAGACGCACCACAACACGCTTGACCAGACGCTGTACCTGCGCATTGCCGATGAGTTGTACCTCAAGCGCCTGATCGTGGGCGGCTATGAGGGGGTGTTCGAGTTCGCCAAGGATTTTCGCAACGAGGGCATGAGCCGTTTCCACAATCCGGAGTTCACCATGATGGAACTCTATGTGGCGTATAAAGATTATCGCTGGATGATGGACCTGGTGGAAGAGATGCTCGAGGGCGTGGCAAAAGCGCTGACCGGCGACGGCGTTGTGACGGTGGGTACCAATGCCATCAACTTTGCGCGGCCCTGGAAGCGCTACACTATGTACGAGGCTATTCGCGTGTTCACGGACATTGATATCAGCCAGATGGACGAAGCGCAGCTTCGCGAAACCGCCCGCAAACTGCACGTCAGCACCGACCCGAGCATGGGCCGCGGCAAGTTGATTGACGAAATTTTCGGCGAGTGTGTGGAGCCGCACCTGATCCAGCCTACGTTCATCACCGATTACCCGGAAGAGATGTCGCCGCTGGCTAAAAAGCACCGCGACCACCCCGGTTTGGTGGAACGTTTTGAGGTCATCTGCAACGGCAAAGAAATTGCCAACGCATTCTCGGAGCTCAACGACCCCATCGATCAGCGGCAGCGCTTTGAGGCGCAACTGGAACTGGGCAAGCGCGGCGACGACGAGGCCATGGTGCTGGACGAAGATTTTCTACGCGCGCTGGAGTACGGCATGCCGCCCACGGCGGGCATCGGCATCGGCATTGACCGCCTGGCCATGATCATGACCAACCAGCCGTCTATTCAGGATGTGTTGTTCTTTCCGCAAATGAAGGCGGAAAAGCCTTGACTATGGGTTTTTTTGCGACGCCCTAGTCATTCTGCAACTTGTACAGCACCGGATTGCTTGGCGCGGCATCCATAGCCACCTGCGGCACCTGCATGTGCAGCCAGTAGCGGCCATCGGGCAGGGCGTCCGGAACTACAATCATCTCCGTGATGGTGGTCTGCAGGCGCGTAGCGTGGGGGTAGCGCCACCAGGCGTGGTGCGCGGCCAGTGCTCCCTGATCGGCTTCGCGGTCCACAGAGGGCAGGTCAAGGAGCAGGTGTTCGTAGCCCTGATCGGCGAGCCAGGCGCAAGCGGCGGCTTCCACGTAAGGGGCATTGGTGCCGGTCCAGTGGCGGTTGCGGCGCTCGGCTTCGGGGGCCGTGCGGAGCACGAGGGCGAGGGCCGGGGCTTCAACCGTAGATAAAGACTTAACGGCCGCCTGCACATCATCCAAGGTCACCACAGCATCCCTGCCCGAAAACGGTGCCGGCGCGGGCAAATCCCGCGGTGCAACCGTCACTACATCGGCAAAAAAGGCAAAGTGCGTCAGGCAGTCGCTCAAAACGATGCGCTCCTTCGAAATATGGCCCACACATTCCGTGTGCGTCCCGTTGCCGTGCGGATTCAACCACCAGTCAAAAAAATTCACGACGCCACCCAGCGCGGTTGCGCCAACAAAATCGCCCATTCGAACTGGTTCTGCCCGGAACGGCTGCGCCCAAAAGGCATTCGGTTGCGGGCGAAGGGTCCCGTTGGGCCCAGCAGCCTGTTCGCTTGGCCACAACTCCGCCGGGAGCAGGGGCCGGTAAACCTGACCGAGCGGGTAAGGCCGTGTGTAGTCGGGGAGAGGAGGGTACTGAGTATCCATAAACTTAGGTTTTGCAGTTTACGACCGCGCCCGCAAAATAGGCATCCCCGTTAAACTGTGTTAAAGGTCGCTTCGGCAGGGTGAGTTAGTGGGTATCTTTACCAACCGCTAACTTTTTGTAACAGAGTTCCGCCATTCGGTCCGTTTGTGCATGATTTTTTCTCTCCTTTCTCAGATTTTTCCAGGGTCCGCCCTGCGGAACTCAGGCTTGGTGTTGCTGGTCCCGATCGGTCTCAGTCTGGCTATTGGCTGCCGGCCTGCGGCACCGGTGCTTTCCCCGCAGGAGTGCTTTGAGGAGTTGGCGGCAGAAGATCCCGGAGGCATTCCCGTTGAAGTTTTTTTCAGCAATCCCGAGCAAACCGATTTCCGGCTTAGCCCCGACGGCCGCTACCTGTCCTGGCTGGCGCCCTGGGAGAACCGAATGAACCTCTTTGTCCGCAGCCTGGATTCGGTCATGGAGCCCATTCGACTTACAGAAGAAACCCAGGCGGATTTGGGCCGCTACTTCTGGGCCAATGACCACAAAATCGTCTACTTACACGACGCGAGTGGCAAGGAGCAATACCGGCTCTATGCCGTGGATCTTTTGACCCGCCAGGTCCGCGATCTCACCCCTTTTGAGGGGGTTAGCGTAGAGATCATCGATGTGTTGCCGGCTTTTCCGGATGAGATGATCATTTCCATGAACCGCAACAATCCGCGGCTTTTTGAACCTTATCGCTTGCACCTTGAAACGGGCGAATTGCGGATGCTGGCCGAAAACCGCAACGTGCGCGAGCCGTTTACGTGGTGGGTCGCGGATCACGAAGGCAAGCTCCGGGTGGCGTTCAGTGTCACCGACGGCATTCGAACGAATGTGCTTTACCGGGCCACCGAAGACGAGCCTTTCCGCAAAGTTTTAACGACGGATTGGACGGAATACATGGAGCCGCGCTTTTTTGATTTTGACAACAATTCCGTGTACGCTTCCAGCAATTTGGGGCGAGACAAAGCGGCGATCGTGCGTTACGATTTGGAAAACAACCGTGAATTGGAAGTGGTCTTTGAGCATCCCGACGTGGATGTGTACGACATGGGCTATTCCAGCAATCGCCGCAAGCTGACTTGGGTCGGCTATGCGCACGACAAGTGGCAAATGGTCTGGCTGGACAGTTCCGCGGCCCGTTTTATGCAGCGGGTGGTGCGGGAATTGGGAACGGATGTAGAGATAAAAGTTAGTTCCATTGACGATTACGAGAACCGTTTTATTCTGCGCACCTACAGCGACCGTCACCTGGGCAGTTGGTACTTGTTTGACTACGGTACCGACAAGCTGACCAAGCTGGCGGATGTCAACGACCAGATCAATCCGGAGCAAATGGCCGAAATGCGTCCCATCCATTTTACGGCCCGCGACGGAATGTCGCTGCACGGGTACCTGACCCTTCCCCCGGGACGTCCTGCCAAAAACCTGCCGGTTGTAGTCAACCCTCACGGAGGCCCGCGCACCCGCAATTATTGGGGCTTTAATTCTGAAGTGCAACTGCTGGCTAACCGGGGCTACGCCGTCTTGCAAGTCAACTACCGCGGCTCCACAGGCTATGGCCGCGCGTTTGCCAATGCCGGTTTTGGCGAATGGGGCGGGGCCATCCAGAACGACCTCACGGACGGGGTTGACTGGCTCATCACGCAGGGCATCGCAGACCCGGATCGCGTGGGCATCTACGGGTTCAATTTTGGCGGCTATTGCGCCCTTGCCGGCTTGAGCCAGACGCCCGATCGCTACGCTTGCGGCGTCAGCTACGGGGGCCACATGGACCTCTTTGCCTACGTTGATTCCCTGCCGCCCATTTGGCAGCCTTACCACGCCATGATCATGACTATGGTCGGCGATCCAGCCCGCGACAGCCTCCGCATGGATGCCGCTTCGCCGGCCCGGCATTTGGACCAGATTCATGCGCCCGTGCTGGTTGCTCACGGCGCCAAAGACAGCCGTGTTCATGTTCAACACGCCCGCAATTTGGTCGAAGGGCTGCATCGCCAGGGCAATGATGTGTACTACTTAGAGAGGGAGGACGAGGGTCACCAGTTCATGGGCGAGGAAAGCCGGCAGGAGTTTTATCGGGCGTTGGTGGGTTTTTTGCATCGGTATATGCCGGTGGGGGATGAGGAGTTGAAGGTGACTGCAGTTGGAGTGGGGAGGTGACGGGGGCGTCCATTCTATTCAGAGAAGGTCAAACTAAAGACGTTCAGCCCAGCGTTCTAAAATGTGTTAAAAAAAATCTATTTTTAGTCAGCATACGAAATTCACCATATTGAAGTTGCTCTTCTTGCTAAATCATTTTGGCGAGTATCCAATATCGTTGGATTCTACTCATTGTAATTTATAGCTCTTGTCAGTTCATACTGGCTTCTTTCATAAAAAGGTTTCTTTTGATCAAAGGGCAATGTTTTACAATCTCTGTTCAAGCTATTTTCTATAATGGTATAATTTCCTAATATGTATATATAGTTTTGTTCAATAGATTGGGAAAATTCTTGGTCCCAACCAGCACCGGCGTTCTCAGGTAGTATGTGCTCAATAGTTGCCGGATCAAGCTCATAATCCCTGTCTCTACCTTGCATCATATTATTCTCTAATTCAAATAAAATATAGCTTGTTAGTTTTTTGCTTCTACCATAGGAGTACAGCTCAAGGGTAGAAAAATTGTTTCTGAATTCGACATCAGAAATATAAAGTTCCATTAAATCATGGAACACTCCTTGAGCAGTTACTGTTGTGTTACTAAAGATTTTTTGGGATACAGCGTTGTACAACTCTTGCATTCTATTTGCTTGACGACTGCCTATCACATTATAGCGAAATGATATGACTGAAATTACTTTTAAAGTCCTGTCAAATTTCTGGTCAGAAAATTTTTCTTTAGCTACCATCAATAGCGGCAATTGCTGTTTAACTCCAAACAACTTCAGCTCCCGAATTCTCTTAATTCCATCTCTATTGCCTTGCCAATAAACGCTGTAGGGATCTTGAAGGGCTATGTAAATTTCAGAATAAACATCTAAGGAATTTAATAAATATAATACTAAATTGTTAGATTTAATTTCAGTTCTGATTGTTTTGAAAAGTTGTTCTTGTCTTACAAGGGATTTTCTTGAAATCCAAAAGTGCCTGAGAAAGACAGGAAATTTTTCTATCCCGACACTTGTAGCTATTTTTTTCCAGATTTCTTTTGCTATTCGTAAATCAGAAGGTGTAATTAATGAAAATAAATAATTTTTCAGTAGATCAGTTACAGTAAGGTCTACACCTCTATAATTTAAAGTTTCAAATAAGGCATATGCACTGAGTTGGTCTTCAACTTCAATTTTGATGAAAATTGTTTTATCTCCAATTGATTTACTCGGAAACGTCGCCAATTCAGCTCCAGTTGCATTGGGGAAATGTACTCCAATCTTTTTTTAAAAAAAGTCATAACCTAGCCAAAGCAGTCGATCGGAATCAATTAAAGTTCTTTCGTTTTGAGGAGAAATTAATTGCAGTAAATTTCTTTGATAAAACGGGTCATTGTTTTGATTAAGAAATAGTTTGCTTGAATAATGGAGTGAGGCAGGATCCTTTTGCCCTAAAAATCCTCTTCTGAGTTCATTAATTCTTTCGGCATTATCTTGTGGTTCAACCCCAGCATCTATTAAATCTTGTATTTTTTTTATTGTGGCAAGAGCTATAAGACTTAACGTTGTAAATCTTTGTTGCCCATCTATAACTAAAAACTGTTTTTCGCCGACCTTTTGGAGAACCACAGCTCCCATGTAATGATCTTTCCCTGTGTTTAACAGAGTCTTAATGTCTTCCCATAAGTCAGTCCAGTTGTCATTTTTCCAAGCGTAGTCTCCTTGAAAAACAGGGACTTAATAGGTATTTCCATTTCCAAGCAGGCCACTTAGGCTGGCGGTGCTCGGTGTCAATAAATTTTTGTCAGCCAATTTTTTTGCGCGTATTCTCGTGGTTTAGGTCAAGGCTTTGGTTTCCTGGTTAGTCGCTGTGTCGTAAAGCTAAATGTTTCTTCCAGTTTTGGTTTAGGTCGTTGCATTCAAGCTTGTTCAGAAAGCTCCCAGAACCTTGTTTGTTGCGCACCTGACACCTGCATTTCATCGCTAGCCGTAGCCATCGCCACAACCCCAGCATCCTCCTCCACCAGAAATAAATCCGAGGCAATTCGGTCAGCAAAAAACCGCCCGCGTGCCGTCAGGAACCAATGCCCTTGCTGCTGCGCAAGTTGCCCGCTGTCCAGCCAGGGTTGCGCCAGCTCAGTCAAGGCGCGCAAGGCCCGTGCACCAAAGCGCGCTTCTAACCGTTCCAGGTCCACGCCCCAAGTGGTGCGCAGGCCGGTCATCAGCGCTTCATTGAGTTGGTCAGCGGGGCTGAGCGTTTCTATTTCGGAGGGTAACTGGCCCGCCTCTACCGCCGTAACATATTTTATGTTATGAGAAACATTCCAACTTCTATGGTTCCCGATGAAGCTGTGCGCGGCTGGCCCCAGGCCCAGGTAAGGTTCGCCGGTCCAATAGGCGGTGTTGTGGCGGGCAAAGGCGCCGGGTCGGCAGAAATTGCTGATTTCGTAATGCAGGTATCCAGCCGCCGCCATCGCCTCTTCCATGAGCTGAAATTGCCGGCTTGCCTGCCCGTCGTCGGGTGCCGGACTTTTGCCTTGGCGCACAAAGTGCGCCAAGGCCGTGCCCGCTTCAACCGTTAGTGCATAGGCAGAAATATGGTCGGGGTTAGCGTTAAACAGTTGCTGCATGTTGGCCAGCCATGCGGCATCGTCGAGGCCGGGGCTGCCGTAAATCAAGTCTGCATTGACGTGGGCAAAACCTGCCTCGGCGGCAAGCGCAAGGCAGTCACACGCCTGAGCAGCGTTGTGCGCGCGGTTCATCCAGGCCAAATCCTGATCGCGAAAGCTTTGGATGCCAATGCTCAGCCGGTTCACAGGAGTATTGCGCAAAGCGGACAGGCGAGCCAAGTCCAGATCGTCGGGGTTTGCTTCCAACGTAACTTCGGCATCGGAAGCGATGGGAAAGAGCCGGTACAGCGCCTCAAAAAGCTGGTCCCATTGCAGCGGCGTCAGCACTGACGGCGTGCCGCCGCCCAGGTACACGCTGTTGATGGGGGTGGGGGGCGTTGATTTTGCAATGTTACCCGCGCCATGGTCAGCGCCCGGATTGCCTGCTTGGCCCGCGCTACGGTCAGCGCCCGCAAAGAAGTCGCGGCGCAGTTCGGCTTCGCGCACGATGGCCGCTACAACGGCGTTTGTATTTTCGAGCTGCGTAGAAAAATGGAAATTGCAATAATGGCAGGCCTGCCGACAAAACGGAACATGAACGTAGATTCCAGCCATGGCAGGTAGGGTTGTTCCAGCAAGCATAAGCAGTGCGGCGGTGAAGGGCTTTGCTGCGCGCCGGAGCGGCGCGGAAATGGCGTGGCTGTTGCTGCTCTGTCTGGGGCTCATGTCCCCAAGCTTGCTCTCGGGGCAAAATTCGCATTTTCTGGCCATCCACCTGCTCGACGTACCAAGCTTGCCCGGCAAACAAAAGTTGCCCGGGAGCGTGAGCACTTCCACCGATGCGGAAAAAGAGCTGGATGACCTGCTGCAAACGCTGCGGGCTGACGGTTTCCTGCAAGCGCGCGCCACGATCACCAGCCAGACCAGCGATTCTACGCTGGCCGAACTGTTCCTCGGCCCGGAAATGCGGTGGGTCACGCTGCACGCGGGCAACGTGGATGAGGCGTTCTTGCGCGGCGCGGGTTTTCGGGAGCGCAACTTCCTGGACCGGCCCGTGCGGCCCAACGACGTGGTGGTCATGACCGAGCGCCTGTTGCGCTATGCGGAAGACCATGGCTACCCCTTTGCGGAACTGCGCCTGGACAGTTTTGTGTTCGCTGACCATGAAACGGGCGAAGGGCTTTTGGGCGTTTCGGCAGGGTTGTACATGAATCCCTACCGGCTCATCATCCTGGATTCCATTCGGTTGATTGGCGAAAGCCTGAAGTTGTCGCCGGCCTATTTGCGGCAATATTTGGGGCTTCGCGAAGGGATGCCGTACAATGAAACGGCGGTGAACGCTATTTCCTCGCGCATCCGCGAACTTGGGTTTGTGCGCGAAACGCAGCCGCCGGTGGTGCAGTTTTTTGCCGACCGCGCGGTGATCGGGCTGTACTTAGAAGAGGTTAACGCCAACCAGTTCGATTTTTTGGTAGGGGTCTTGCCCAATTCCGCTATCACGGGCAAACTGGCGCTGACGGGCGAGGCGAACCTTCAACTGTTCAACACGCTGGCCATTGGCGAAGAAATTCGTCTGATCTACCGCCGCCTGCAGGCCGGCACGCAAGAGTTAGACTTGAACCTGGTTTTCCCCTACCTGCCCTATTTGCCTTTAGGGGCTCACCTGGATTTTGACCTTTACCTGCGCGACAGCTCTTTTCTGGAGCGGGGCACCGATTTCGGGTTGCGCTACTCGTTCGGCGGTCAGGATTACCTGGAGGGTTTTTTGCAAAACGAGCGCTACGTGCTCTTGAATCCTGACACGGCGTCGATCAGGGTATCGCGGGCCCTTCCCCCGAATTTAGACGTGGGCGTAAACCGCTACGGCCTGGCCGTGCAGCGCGAACGCCTGGACTACCGCTACAACCCGCGCCGCGGCTGGACGGTTTATTTGCGCGGCAGTGCCGGCCGACGCGAAGTGTTGCTGAACAACGCCATCACCGCCATTAGCGATCCGGGGGAACCGGAATTTGACTACGCCACGCTTTACGACAGCATCAGCGGCTCGCAGGCCAGTTTTCAGCTCAGCGGCAAGCTGGGCTGGTTCCAACCGGTAGGCGCGCGCTCGGTTTTCCACGCCGGTTGGCAGGGCGGATTGTTGCGCGGCGGGCTGCTCCTTCAAAACGAACTTTTCCGCTTGGGTGGATATCGGCGGCTGCGCGGCTTCGACGAGGAATCCATTTTTGCAAATCATTTCCACATTGCCACGATTGAGTACCGTTTTTTGCTCGGGCAGAACAGCCGCTTTGCGATCTTTGGCGACCTGGCCTGGCTGGAAGAAAAGCGGCTGGGCTTAAACCGCCGGGATACGCCGTACGGATTCGGGGCCGGGCTTGACTTTGAAACGTCCGCCGGTATTTTCGGACTTTCGTACGCGCTGGGCAGCCAGCGGGGCAATCCCATCGCGTTTCGCGAGGCCAAAATTCACTTCGGTTACGTCAACCGCTTTTAGCGCATGCACAGGCTTGGTTCGGTCATCCAAAACGGTTTTTCGCATCGGGCGAAAGGGGTCGCGGCGCTTTGCGCAACGGCGTTGCGGGCCTGCGCAGGTACGTTGTTATGGATGGTTCTTTTGGGGCAGGTTGGGGGAGCGCAAGGCCGCGCCCAACAGGGTGTTTTGGGCCCGCCGGCTTTACAGGCTGCACAGCAAGACCAGGCTGCGTCGCAGGGCCAGGCTGCGCCGCAGGACCAGGCTGCGCAGCGCCATCCCGACGACGGGTTGCTGATTTGGCCGGCGGATTCATTTGTTGTGGACAGCGCGCTACGCCCGGCGGTTGATCCGCGGGTTTGGGATCAACTCAACGTCATGCCGCCGCTGTTGCGTCCGGTGGTTCAAGAAAGCGACCTTCAACCCCGCCGCACGATCAGCAGCCAATTGGTAGACCGCGACGATTGGCTGTTTATGTGGTTGATGGCGCTGGTGGCTCTGCTGGCGGTTATTCGCGTGCAGTTTGCGCGCGACGTCCGCGAATGGTGGCGGGCGCTTTGGAACCGCAACCTGGCGCACCAACTTCAGCGCGACCGCGAATTTGCCCTGACACCGCACGGGCTCTTGTTGTTCCTGCTGTTTGCGGCCACCATGGGCACTTGGTGCTGGCTGGTGCTGCTGCGATTGGAGGTGAGCCAACTTCCCGGCCTGGGTGAGCTCTCCCTTCTAGCCTGTGTGGTGGCCGTCATGTTCGTGTTCTTTATTCGCGATGCCCTGCGGCGCCTGACCGGCCTTTTGTTTCGGGCGGAAGAAGAGATGGCCTTTTTCGGCTTTGAGATCAATTTATTGCAAGCGCTGGCGGGGGGAATGTTGTTGCCCTTACTTTTCGTCATCGGATTTGCTCCCGATCCGGTGGGGGGGTGGGGGGTGCTGGCCTCGCTGGTTTTGCTCGCTTTTTTGTTTGGATGGCGGTCGCTGCGGGGGCTTCAGGCGGGTTCAGGATCATTGCGCCACAATGAGTTTGCTTTTGTTGTGTATATTTGCACGCTCGAAATCGCTCCGATAGCCGTTGCTGTCAAAGGTATAACGAGTTGGTTATCAGTTGGTTAAATGGGATTCGGTGCCTAAAGTTAAACCTATCGCCTTGACCGCGGATCCTTCAAAACGGCCGGTAAAATCGATTCTGATTTCCCAGCCCAAGCCGGAAGGCAAGTCTCCTTATTTGGAACTTGCGGAGCGGCACCACCTTAAAATTGACTTCCGCCCATTCATTCAGGTGGATCCTATTGACAGTAGGGAGTTCCGAAAATCAAAAGTTCATATTGAAGAATTTTCGGCTGTTATCTTTAACAGCCGGCACGCCATTGACCACTTTTTTCGCATTTCAGAAGAATTGCGCGTTAAGCATTCGGCAGACCTCAAATTCTTTTGTGATTCCGAGGCCGTAGCGCTCTACTTGCAGAAGTACACCCAGTACAGAAAGCGCAAAGTTTTTTTTGGTAAAGGCAACCTGCAAAGCCTGCTCGACTTGTTGCTCAAGCACAAAGACAAGGAGAGTTTCCTGTTTCCCTGCTCGGATATTCGCGCCCCGGAGATTCCCGAATTTCTCACCAAAAAGGGCTTCAAATATGCCGAGGCGGTCATCTACCGCACGGTCGCTGCGGACCTTTCGGACCTGAAGGAGATTTTTTACGACATGATCGTGTTCTTCAGCCCGGCAGGAGTAAAGTCGCTGTTCATCAACTTCCCGGAGTTCAAGCAGAACTTCACCCGCATTGCGGCATTCGGCAGCTCTACCAAGAATGCCGTATTGGAATGTGAACTCCGCCTGGATGTGGAAGCCCCGCTACCTGACCTGCCTTCCATGACCGCCGCCATTGAGCGCTATTTGCGCGAGGTCAACGGGTAGGAACCGGCTGTCGGGTCGCCTCGGATGCGGTATCTTTTCGCCCGAAACAGTTTCATGGCTATGCCCAACCGATTGGCGGGCGAATCGTCCCCGTACCTACAACAACATGCGCACAATCCCGTGGACTGGTTCCCTTGGGGGCCGGAGGCGCTTGAGCGCGCGCGCGCAGAAGACAAGCCTATTTTGCTGAGCATTGGGTACTCGGCTTGCCATTGGTGCCATGTGATGGAGCGCGAGTCGTTTGAGGATGCCGATGTGGCCGTTTTCATGAATCGCGATTTTATTAACATCAAAATTGACCGCGAAGAGCGCCCCGATCTGGACCACGTGTACATGAATGCCGTGCAGGTCATGACGGGCTCCGGGGGCTGGCCGCTCAACGTGTTTTTGACTCCGGAGGGGCGGCCGTTTACCGGCGGCACGTATTTTCCGCCTACGGATATGCCCGGTCGACCGGCCTGGACCACGGTTTTGCGACAGGTTCGCGAGGCGTTCCGCGAGCAGCGCGACAAGGTTGAAGAGCAGGCCGACATGCTGCTTGGACACATGCGGGAGCAGGAAGCGCGCTTTGTGGCGCCGGTGGGAGGCGCGGCGGTGGCTGGTTCAGGCAACAGCGAAAAGCCTGGTCTGGGTTTGACCACGAACCCGGAGGAACCGGCGCTGTTTGGCCCCGAGTTTCAGGGCCGGGTGGTTGAAAGCCACCTCAAACAGGCCGACGAGCGCTACGGTGGTTTCGGGGGGGCACCAAAGTTCCCGGCGTCGATGAGCCTGCGGTTTCTACTCAGGCATGGGGGGGCGGCCAGGCAGCCAGCGCAAGCGGCCAGGCAGACTGAGCAAGCGGCCAGGCAGCCAGCGCAAGCGGCCAGGCAGACTGAGCA